>Ga0194047_10000484_pt1 | contig 27006 bp, 26 predicted proteins | sample JunL225m_MetaG_2_FD_160070 | JGI IMG/M metagenome (GOLD analysis project Ga0194047, IMG submission 160070) | Anoxic zone freshwater microbial communities from boreal shield lake in IISD Experimental Lakes Area, Ontario, Canada - Jun2016-L221-5m | ecosystem: Environmental > Aquatic > Freshwater... | reverse complement strand
TGGCTCATGATAATTAGATTGTCCATGTGTTTGAATGTTTGTTAGTATTTAATTACTAACATCATCCTAACCCAGAAGCGGACATTTCTATTTCCCGCTACTAGGACATTATCACTTCCTTATTACAACAATTTTCGAGGTGTTGACGATTTTGAACAAAAATGGTAGCATTGTTTATTAAATGGGAAGGTGTTTGGAAAAATTCTTTAAAAATTAAATTTAATTTTAAGGTTAATAGTCATCAAAAACAAGCAGGAGTAATTATGGCAAAGAAATTAATTATGCAAAGAATGGATCAGAAAGTTGTGATGAATCAAGAAAAGAGAAAAAAAGCTCAGGTTTCACTCAATAATATCAACACTGGGAGTACGGGTAAAAAAGCTAATTCTGATCTAGCGGTTGCTGAAAAAGGAATTGAAGAATTTTATAATTCAATTTTTTCTGAAGTTCTTGGAGATAAGAAAAATTGTGAATTATGTGTAAACTCCAAAATATGTATTCAAAAAAATGATTAATTAGCAATTAAAAAGTCAAAATCACCGTGCAGCTCACTAGCATATCAGCCCAAGGATGGAAATGATAGTGAGCTTTTTTAACGCATGTTTGCATGCTTGTTTCGAGAAATAATAGCCACCCTAAGCCCTTTATGCATCTCTTGACTGAATTCTCAATGGATGCTATCATATTTTATTGAGTGGAACTTCGCTCATGAAATTATTCTTTTTAAATTTAATAGTAGACGTTTTTCTCAATCTAATTTAAGGGGAGGCATTTATGGCTAAATATTATTACAAGCAAAGGAAAACACAATCGACACCAGTGTTGAAACCAGTTCTGAAACAAGAATCAACATTAAATCTGAAACCAGAACCGATGTCAGTAGTTGCAAAGGAGGAAGACCTTAAGGCTAAAAGCATTAATGCGTTGGCATTTCAGCTGCAAGCAATAGCCCTGCAACAAAAAGCCGGCCAGATACTTCAAAAAGAAAAAGAAGAAGAAGAAAATCTCTTCGAAGCTTTGGTGGTAAATGTCATAGCTCTCATGACGGCTATTTTGCAAGTGTTTCTTTGGAAAAAGGAAAATTAGTTTATATTAATTTAGTTAATAGGAATTGTTATGGAAAGCTTGCTAGTGGTTAATGGGTCTATTGGTAAGGAAAGCAATCAGCCAGTTGTTTTTAAAAAGCCAAATGAAGAGCAATTGGTGGCCTATCTCAAGGGGCTATTAAAACATGGTTTGGGACAATATAATGAACTCAGTGATGGCGCTAACGCATGGATTGGTGCCGCAATTGCGAATATAGAAAATGCCTGAACATAAAGGTCATCTCAAATCCTTGAGATGACCTTTATTCTTTTTCGCAAAGACCTTCTCGCTTTGAAATTTGCCAGAAGCACGACTGCTGGTATTTTTTTGAATTTGCTGCTAATATGAATAAAGCTTGATAATAACCTACAAAGAGGCGGTGTAGTCTAATCGGTTAAAACGCAGTCGTTCATTTGACTGAATTGAAGGTTCGAATCCTATCCACCGCTACAAAATTCCACAAAGCAACAAATAAAATGGAGCTAAAACTATGAATTCAAAAACATATCACCAAACAATCAAGGAAACTTCAAAAAAACTGAATAGTTATTTTAGTGATTTTTGCCAGCAGTATCCGCAATATACTTTTTTGAAAAATGATTATACGAAAAAAAGCGTGCATCTTAATGGCATTCAGTTTCAAGCTGGCTTTATCAGTGGTCCTAATGATAATTGGGAGCAATATATTGAAGTTGCAATTATTATTGAATTGGTTATGATTTGGGCCTACAAGACGAAATGGATTTTGGACAAAAAGCAAGATGTTTGGGAAAGTGAAAATTCTTTGATGACAACTGTTTTGCAGCATGACTTAGTGTTGTCTTGCATCAATGATTTGTTCAATGAATATTTGAAAAAAGATTTAAAACATATCGACAAAATTCGAAGCTTGGTCGATGAATTGATGGGAAAACTTTCGTACGGATTTTGGCTGGAAAGAGAAAAGCTTAATGTCAATTTTTCTTCATTGGAAGATGTGATTATGAATTGGCAAGAAATCTACACTGAAAGAAATACTAGCCTTAATTTGGTTTATGACTATACGCCCCTCATTGGCTTTGCACTTTCTTGCGAAAATTTCGACATTATTGATAGCTATATTTTTGAGATTCCAGCCAGTCTTCGTTTTTCAAATGCAAGCCAAATGATTAGCGACTTGGGTGATTTCGGTCAAAATATTGATCAAAATAGCAAATCAGACGAGGATATTTTTTCAGACTTGAAAAATGGGGTGATAACTTTTCCAATTTATCTTTTGATTGAAGAAAAACTTGTTCAGAAGGCTCTCGGTAATTTAAGGGAAATCAAAAATGTTGCTTGGCAGAAAAAAATGCTTGAACTCATTGCTGAAAAAGAAATAAACAAGCGAGCAATCAAGATTGCCGCTGAGAGCTTCGACGCTCACAAGAATTTTTTCCAGTCACACTTGGAAAAACCAAGCCCAATGCTTATGCGAGTTTTTGGCATGTTGATTAACAACAAATATTTTGATCAAAAAATTGTTTTTCAGGAAAGCCCAGTTTTGAGAAATAGGGTGGTGCTTTGCGATGTTCATGGCAAAGAAAAGGGAACTGAAGATAAGCTGCGTGCTCATCGAGAAGGTAAGTTGCACAAAGCTTTTGCAATTTTCATCTATAACAAAAAAGGAGAGCATTTGATTCAAAGGGGAGCTGACGAAAAATATCACTCAGTTGGTCTTTGGTCAAACACTTGCAGCGGCCATAGTATCTCGGGCGAAAAATTGGCTGTTACTGCGGAAAGGAAACTTAAGGAAGAAATGGAAATTGAAACAAAGCTGCAAAAGAAGTTTAGCTTCGTTTACAAATTTGATGCTGGCAATGATTTTGTTGAAAATGAATATGTCACCGTTCTTATTGGAAAATATGGCGATGAAGTTTATGTTCACCCAGAAAAAGCGGAGAATTTGAAATGGATAAATATTGATGAATTAATTGAAAATATCATTGAAAAACCAGAAGAATACTGTCAGGGACTCAAAATAATCTTGAAAAGAATGGGTTATAGTTTGTCTAAAAAGGTTATTAAAACTATCAAAGTTGATTTGGCTGAATAGCCTTTCTGACTACATCAAAAAAAGAAAACAAATGAGTCATTGACAAAATGACTCATTTGTTTTAAAATAATACGATAAGTTATAATTCTGAAAATCTCAAGTAAGATCTAAAATTATGGAAGAAAAAATAGTATACCCAATTAGAATCAATCGCTATCTTGCGCTGAACAATTATTGCAGTCGGCGCGAAGCTGATGCCTATATCACAAAGGGCCTGGTTATTGTTAATGGAAAAATGGCTCAAATTGGTGATAAGATTTTTGAAAAAGACAAGGTTGAGTTTAATGTCAAAGAAAAAGGCGTCTTGAAGAAATATGTTTACTATGCTTATCACAAAGCGCGGGGAATTGTGACCCATTCCCCTAAGGATGGTCAAAAAAGCATTGCCAATGTGGTCAAAGTTGCCGACGATGTGTTTCCAATTGGAAGATTGGACAAAAATTCTCGCGGATTGATTATTCTTAGCAATGATGGCCGCATCACAGACAAGCTGCTCAATCCAGAAAGGGAACATGAGAAAGAATACGTCGTTAGTGTCAACAAACCGATCTCAAATATTTTTCTGAAGGTCATGAGACAAGGTGTGCAGCTTGAAGATTTCAAAACGCGTCCAGCCGAAGTTGAAAAGAAAGATGAACTCACTTTTCACATCACGCTGACTGAAGGAAAAAAACATCAAATTCGTCGTATGACAACAGCTCTTGGCTGGGAAGTCGTTGATTTGAAAAGAATCAGGATTATGAACGTCAATCTTGGCAGGCTTCGAGTTGGTCAATTGCGAGCTCTTGGCGAAGAAGAGGTTTTGGCGCTTCTGAGAAGCCTAAATGTAATATAGGTTATAAATTGTCTATGGTAAATTAACAGATCTGCGCAGTAACTTTCTTATAATTTCTTAATTTCCAATATCGGAATTTTGAATGTTTCAAGCACTGAGATTTTATTCGAAATTATTTTTATGATAAAGGGCAATAAATACTATGTATTAATTGCCCTTTGTTTTTTGAAGAGATGAGGTATCGTGCCCGTTTAGATTAGTGTTAACTTTCTACTATCACAAGCGTGATTGGTTTTTTACCCAAGTCCCTGGCGACTTTTTCAGCATTTTTGCCGTGTCCGCAAAAAATGTCGATATGTCGTGGACCCTTGATTTCAGAACCGGTGTCTTCGACTGTTCCTAAAAATTTTAATTCAGGAATGAAGATTTTTGTTCCAAGTGGGTAAAAACGGTTGTCCGCAGCAATAGTTCCGATGTGAGGCGTGGTGCCAGACTTCGTTTTTTTGCCTTCACCATTCATTGCGGTTGCTTTCAGATATTGTTGCTTTGTTCGGTATTCGCCTTTTTTGGGACCGAAATAACCAGTTGCGATTCCCTTGATTTGTTTAATTGGAATTAATGGTTCTTTAGCTCCGGGCAGGAGCTCTTTATTTGCTAGTGGTTGAACGTACTGGGCGGTGTACGCTCTGGTCGAGCTAAAAACTATGCCAAACATCACAATTAAAATAGCGCATAATTTCTTGATTGATCTCGGCTTCAAGCTTTTTCCTCCTTTGATTCAGCCACGATACCCTCATTTACACAAACAAAAACAATTCAGAGTTTGGATTGTTTTCGCTTATGCCATCCAAATGCTACTTAATTATAATACTTGGATTCGGTATTTATTACGCCTCAGATTTCATTTTCTTTCAAGCTGCAAAAGTAGGGTTGGTATTTTGCCTGGAGGGTGTTACAATTACTTGTGGAATATTATTAAACTTGAAGATTGGTAGGTTTATGAAAATAGCAATTCACGCTTCAGATCTTTGTCATCAGCGGATTGATGGCACGAGAGTATATATTTTGAATATGTTGAAAAATTTTGGAAAACTTGATAAGCAAGATTCTTTTTTTGTTTATCACAAAAATAATTTTAACCCTGCTTTGAAACCTCCAAGCTTTCCAAATTATTTCTTCAAAAATATTCCTTTTCCAAGATTTTGGACTCAGACTCGTTTTGCTTGGCAACTTTTCCGGGACAAACCTGGTGTGCTTTGGATGCCAGTGCATAATCTTCCACACTGGCGGCGGAAAAAAATGAAAACTGTGGTGACCGTGCATGACTTGGCTTTTAAAATTTTCCCTCAGTATTTTCCTGTGCAGGAGTTGTCTCGGCTCAACAAGCTTGGCGACCATGCCATTCAAAATGCGGATGGTTTGATTGCGATTTCGCATGCCACCAAGGAGGATATATTGAAATTTTATCCAACGGTTAAGGCTGAAAAAATCAAAGTTATTCATCATGGTTTTGACGCACAACTTTTTAATTTAAACTTTTCTGAAAGCCAGTCAAAAGAAATTCTAAAAAGCTATAACCTGCAACCCAAATCCTACCTCCTTTATGTTGGGGCCATTCAACCACGAAAGAATTTAGTTGTATTGATTGAGGCGTTTGAGCAAATAAAAGTAAATCAACCAGAAATGAAGCTAGTCATTGCTGGCGCCACTGCTTGGAACTATCAGGAAACTTTGCAAAGAATAAAGGATAGTGTTTTTGCCAATGACATTGTTGTTACTAATAGATTGCCCTTTGATCAATTGCCGGTTTTGTATCAAGGAGCAATCATTTTTGTTTTTCCATCTTTGTATGAAGGATTTGGCATCCCAGTCCTGGAGGCGATGGCTTGCGGGGTTCCTGTTGTTTTGGCAAAAAATTCCAGTCTTCCGGAAGTCGGCGGTTGCGCTGCAAGCTATTTTGACGCTAAAAGCTGCAATCAGCTGGCAACCTGCATTGAAAAGGTGCTGAAGGACAAAATATTGGCTCAGCAGATGATTCAAGCCGGCTTGAATCAAGCCAGGAAATTTTCTTGGGAAAAAAGCGCACAAGAAACATTGCAACTTTTGAAATCTATCAAGTAATCAAGTTATAAAGTCACTAAAGCAGCTTTTGGATTCTGAAGCATTTATCACGAAAGAAAGATTTTTGAATCCCTCCGCAAATGCTGCACTCGCTAGCATTTGCCACTTTTCCAAAGGGAGGAACAAAAAGTAACTCAGAATTTTTGCGAACTTGCGTTCTTTTTTTGGACATAGAAGCGACAGCGACTCCGAGCGCTTAGCCGTAGTCTTGGGCTAAGCGTGTGCTCAAAAAAGGATGCAAGTTTGTAAAAATGTTTTCAGGGACAAATGGTATTTTTCAAAACCATGACTTGCGTATGACCCGTTAAAGGGCACAAGGGCACAGTACCTTCTCATTGGTATCTTTGCGTGAACTGGGTATTTTGTTGTGTCTAGTCTTTCTCGGAAAAAAATAAATAATAAAAAAGAGCCAGCGAAAAAAGAGTCAAAATTGTGATAATAATGTTTTCCCAGAGTTCGAATTTGAGCAGGGAGTTGCCAATCAGCAAAAATGAAAAAATAATCAATATTGGAAGAAGCTTCGTTTTGATTAATCTTACTCTTGAAAAATTCATTTCAAGTTTTTTTCCAACCGCGATTGTTCCCACTAGAATTGTCAGTAGGGTTATTGTTAGCTTGGTTAAACTCAGGTGAGACGTTACAATTCCCGGAAGCAGACTCTCGGAAATCAAAATTGCGGTAAATGCAAAATACAAAATATAAAGTCCGTCATGCAAAAGTTTATAACTAAGCATAAAAAAATTTTTATTTGAAAGCATTCCGGTGATTGGATTTTTCTTTCGATGATAAAAAGCTGGTTGTGAATAATTTTTTGGCATATTTATTGTTGTAGGTTGTTTAAGATGCGATATTTGATAAGGGAAAGAGAGGTCATTAGATTTGGCTGATTTAACTGAGTGTAAAGTACTATGTTAATTGATTGCAATTTAACATCATTTTCAAAACTAGTTTCGAATTGATAATCATTTCCAACCAAATCGCTAATGTCTGCCAGATTAAGGTTGCAAGTATAGGTGTGAAAAGTTAAAGAGGCTTTGGTTGGACTGCAGGAAACGCTTTTCTCAAGGCTTCTTGAATCAACCAGTACAGGAGGAACCTTGGCATATGTCTTGGCAGCCAGTTGGTTTTCCAGTGGACGTTTTTGACCGTTGTCTATAACGAAATATTTGTTTTTATTTTTGTCATAAAGGAGTGTCCCATCGAGATGGGACTGATTAACTGTAAATTGTTTTTGTCTTTTGTAGGCATTTATTTCAGCAGGAGTCAGGGGAATAACATTTTTCCAATCAAAACCCATGGCAACAAATGTGGCTGAATCAGCGATTGGATAGCTTTGGCCACGAGTAAGAATAAAAACTGATTGATCAGAAGAAGCAAGAGTTCCATCGGCAAATCCGATAAAACTTTCTGAAACAGTCTTACTTTTCAAAAAATCTTCATTTTTTGGAATTGCTTGTGCGGCCTCAAATCTGGAAAGAAAAGCTTTGTCACTGATAAAAGGAATAAGTTGTTGATTTTCAAATTGATAATATTGATTTCCAATCACAATAAGAGTATCGTCCGGAAAGCTGTTTGCGTTTAAGATATCTTCTCCGGGTGGATTTAGTTTGAGATCCTCTTGAGAAATTCTCACAAAAGATGATCTCGAATAGCCTAGTTGATCAAGCGCTAGTCCAGAAAGGAAATGGCGAGCTTTTCCATTGGAAATGATATAATAATTTCCATTGAGGTTCAAGAGAGAACCATTGACAAAGCCCAGTGGCGCTCCGATTGGGTAAAAGAAAGCGCTATATGATTTGTGGATTTTTACAAGGGCATTTTTTGGAAGCTGTGAACTTGCTTCAAGCATAATGTTTAATTTAGCATCCTTGAAGTTTCCCAGAGGATTGGCGTTGAAGAAAAGTTTTTCGGTGCTTTTAATCGAGCCGCTTTTAATTGGGTCTTGCAGGTTTGTTCTCATTAAAAACAAAGTGTTTTTAAGCGCATTAATGCTGCCAAATGAATAGTCCAGAGATATTTCAGGAAATAGGATTCGATAGATGACAAAAAAAGTTGCCAACACGGAAATTACGTATAAGAAAATCTTTGAAACAAGATAAATTTTTTTCCATCTGGATTGAAGCGTAATTTTTTGAGTCAGATTAATCATATTTATTTCAAAACTTTAAAAATTGTAATATGGGAACTTGTTGATTTTTTTTCAGGAAAATTTGTGAGCAGCTTATTGGTATCAGCGCCCAGGTCAAGTCGAGTTGTTGAAAGATTGACTTGATTTTCAAGCATAAGGCGATTTCCAATGGTGCTATTCACATAATAAGCAATTTTGCTGTCTGGGGCAATGAGGTAAACCTTGTCAAAAGATTTAAGATCAAGTTTAGCTAGATCATTAATGTTGAAAAAATAGGCCGCATTTTTTTCGAAAAGAAAATTCATTGGCGCTGCAATCATTGACCAACCGTCTCCAGTTGATTGGCCATCAATCAAAATCAAGTCTTTTGCTGAAAAAAGCTGACTTAGCATTTCCGTTTGAATGAGCAGTTGCTTATTTTCCGCAAAGGTCGCAAAGTGCCAAGTCGCAGGCAAATTTCCGGCTAAGAGAGCGAGGGCAGCAAGAATTGGCGCTAGTTTGAGAGCTGGATTTTTCTTGGTCGAAATCAAATATTGATACGCATCGGCAATGAAAAGGGCACTGTAAAAAATTGCGCCTGGCAGAATAGAAAATGCAAATCTTCGCAACATCCAAGGATGGTCAGGCGAAATATGTGAATCAAGAAAATAAATCAGGGTCGGAGCAATAATAAAAAGAGGAACAAGTTTTGCATATTTTTTGCGATAAGCATAAAAAATGCAAGCTATTGTCGCTAGGATAAAAAATCCAAGCATTCCATAATTATAAAAAATTTTCAAAATATAAAATTCCGGAAGAGCTGCGTCGCCTGGGCTACCCAGCGGTGCTATTTGAGGCGAAGTCATTGTTGGGATAATGGCTTTAACTATTTCTTTGTAAAAATTGATATCCCAGAAAGTATTGCCGACCAAAACTAAAAATAGAAAAACAGAAAAAACAAGAAATTTCCAATGCGAATTATTTTTGAGATATGTCCGGGTCTTCTTGTTGAAAAAAATTACAACCCCGCAAACCAGAAAAAAAGCGATTCCTTCAATGCGGGTAAAAATGAGCAGGGTCAAAGACGCTAAAAGCAAAAGAAGATTCAGCTTAGTTTGCTTTTTCAGGAAAATACAGGTGGAAAAAATAGCAATCCAGGCCAAGGGTAGCGCCATGTTCTCACTTAGCGTATATTTCGGAAACCAATATACCGAAAGAGAGGTTGCCGCAAAGAACATAGTCAAAAAGCTTCCTTTTGCCTGCATAAATGATCTAGCCAGAAAATATAGCGTAAATAAAAACCAAATTGAAAGGACGGCGTTGGCAAAAGTGAGGCCATTTACTCCGAAGATGCCATAAAAAGAAGCTAGCCATGAAATGTAGACAAGGGGGAATTGCGTTATTAATTTTCCGTCGCTGGTGTAGAAAAAACCAGGAAAATTAAGGGCTCGTCCGGCTCCACGCAATTTGAAAAAAGCATCTCCCGCAGGAGTTGAAAAAGTAAGGACATGATTTTGAGAAAGTCTAACTGCCGCTTCACTGATTGATCCTTGATCTCGACCAGAAAAAACTGTTGGCGAAGTGAAAAAAGAAAGGATTGCAACAAAAATAAATATACCAATACTAACAAGCCACAATTCTCGCGAAAGGGTGATTTTTTTGCCCTGCTTGGTCAGCAAAAGAGTCAGGGCGATTGATCCAGCCAAAAAACAGGCCCAAACTAACCAGGCATAAAAGAATCCAACTAAGGAAAGCAAAAAGCCGGCCCAACCAAAAACAAGCCACAATAAGGACTTTAGCGCGAATAATTGATAATCTGATTGAGATAATTCTGAATTGATCATTGTTTTGATTATACTGATATTTTTTGGATTTGCAAAGCATTTTTGGTTGAGGTAAAATGAAAGAAGTAAAATACTCTTGATTATCAAAAACAAAAATAAATGTTGAAAAAACTAAATTTTTTTCGCTGGTACTATAATGAAGGAATTCAGGAATTATTAGAGATATACAAAAACGCTATATTCTTTTGTTGGCGATATTTTTCAATTAGCGAGCTTTTCTTGACCTTGTTTTCTCCTTGGCATCGCGATATTGAAAATCGAAATTGGCGAGGATGGAATCCGGTGCGTTGGGCAGAAATTTTGGTTGAAAATTTGTTTTCACGTTTTCTTGGCGGGATTGTGCGCTTGGTGGTAATAATTTTGGGTCTGTTTTTTCTTTCCGTTGCCCTTATTGTTGGAATTGCATTAGCTTTGTTTTGGATTTGTTTTCCCTTGTCGGTCATCGGAGTCATTTTTTTGGCCCTGCGGGGAAGTGAATATTTTCTGTCGCTGAGTTGCTTTTCTTTGTCTTGGGTGTTACTAGTGGTTGTTTGTTATATCAGCAACATTCAAGTTTCACTTGCTAATATGAGCGTAGAAGATTTTGCAAAAAGCCTTGCCTTTGAAAGAATTTGTGGTCGCTTGGGGTTGCCTCGCAAGAACTTCCCAATTGAAATCTTGGAAAATCAGGCCATGCTGGAAGAATTTTTAAAGGTGCGCGATGTTTCCCAGCAAGAATATTTGGAGATAACTCAATTTGAAATTAGCAGCTTGCAACAGAAAAAAGATCAAGCAAAATTTTGGACTTGGCAACAATTGAAAAAAGTTATTCCAATTGGCATGCAGTGGCGCTATGGCTATACAGTGAATTTAGATCGCTGGGCCCGTGATTTGTCGGCTTTTGACTCAAGCGAATATGCTCGGGCTGATTTTATTGGTAGAGAAAATGAGCGCGAAATTCTGAAATTGATTCTGACTCGACCCGATCAGAATTGTGCCTTGCTTGTTGGCGCAGCAGGAATTGGCAAAAAAACCCTAATTCATTTTTTGGCGCGAGAAATCAGAACTGGTCAAGCAGAGGGTGCCTATCAAAATATTAGAATTATGCTGCTTGATTTGGGTCAGGTGATTTCAGATGCAGCAAGCCGCGGCTTGGATATGGAAAATCAATTGCGCAAAATTTTATTTGAAGCGGCTTATGCCGGTAATGTAATTTTAGTTATAGAACATTTGGAAAATTATCTTGGAGGCGAGGGAAACATGCTTCATCCTGACATTGCTCCTGTTCTGGTGGATTTTCTGGCCAGGCCCTCTTTTCGTTTGATAGCAACTGGCGCTCCAACTGAATATCATCAATTGATTGAAAAAAAGCAGCAAGTTGTGAAATATTTTGAAGTCATTGAAATGACTGAGCCGTCAGAGGATGAGACCATTGCAATTATGCTTGCACAACTGGAAAAGTATGAGAAAAAAAGAGTCATATTCACTTATGGCAGTTTACGAGAAATAGTTGCCAGCTCATCTCGCAGCAATTGGAGCTCACCTTTGCCAGAAAGAGCGCTTGATTTGATGATGGATGTGTTGATGTTTTGGGACAAAAAAACCGAGGAGCAATTTGTCACCAAAAAAACTATTGATGAATATCTTTCGCTGAAAACTGGAGTCAAACAGGGTGAGATTGACAGCTCGGAGCGCAAAAAACTTTTGAAATTGGAAAGTACTCTCCACAGACAAGTTATTGGACAACAAGAAGCTGTAAGTCAAATGGCGCAGGCGCTGCGGCGTTCTCGAAGCGGCATTGGCGATAGGCAAAAACCAGTTGGAAGTTTCTTATTTCTTGGCCCTACCGGGGTTGGAAAAACCGAAACTGCTAAAGCGCTGGCGAAAATTTATTTTGGAGATGAAAAACATGTAATTCGCTTGGATATGAGTGAATTTCAGTCTCCAAATTCTATTGATAGGCTCTTGGGATCAAGCCAATTAAATCAACAGGGAAGGCTCATAACTCAAATAAAAGATAATCCATATTCATTGCTATTGCTGGATGAGGTTGAAAAGGCTTATCCAGATATTTTGGATATTTTTCTGCAAATTTTGGATGAAGGTTTTGTGACTGATGCTTTTGGTGAAAAAATAAATTTCCGTAATTGCATGATTATAGCAACCTCAAATGCCGGAGCTTCGCTCATCAAGAAAATGGTTGAAAATGCGGTGGCCGCTGAAGATATTAAAAAATCAGTCATCGATTGGACAGTCGAAAACAATATTTTCAAAGTGGAGTTTCTGAATCGTTTTGATGGAGTGATTTTTTTCAGGCCGCTCAATCAAAAAGAACTTGCGGATGTTGTTTGGCTCAAACTTCAAGATTTTGCCAAGCGTCTAGACAAGGAAAAAAATATCCAAATTGATTTCCGGGAGGATATTGCTCAAAAAATTATCGAAAAAGGGTATAATCCGATTTTTGGAGCCAGGTCGCTGAATCGCTACATCGAAGACACTGTGGAAAACTTGGTGGCCAAAAAGATTATTGCCGGCGAGGCGAAAAATGGGGAAAGAATCACAATAGAATTATAGGAACTTGAAAATTCACAAATAAAAAAATAAAAAAATTGAAATTTGAAAATTAATTTAAATTGAATTTTCAGCTAGGGTTTTGATGCTTGGAAAAACATTTTACATTTAGAGCAAAACGGGCTAGACTGGTGATTGAGGATAGTGCTTAATTTTCCATTATAATGAAGATATTAGTCATTGCCCCAACTCCATTTTTTGCAGATAGGGGAACCCACATCAGAATACTTGAGGAATCATTGGCACTTGAAAAACTCGGTCATTCCATCATAATTGCAACTTATCATATTGGAAGCGAGATTAATTCAAATGTTCAAACAAAGATAGTGGTCAAAAGAATTCGGCGACTTCTTTTTTGGTACAAAAAACTGGAAGCGGGTCCGGACTGGCAGAAGATAATCCTGGATTTGATGCTCATTCGAAAAGCTTTTCATTTGGCCAGAACCGAAAGACCCGACATCATTCATGCTCATCTTCATGAGGGTGTTGCTCTTGGTTGGATTGTGCAAAAATGTCTTTTTTGGCGAAAAATCAAATTAGTGGCTGATTTTCATGGCAGCTTGACAAAAGAAATGGTTTCGCATAGTTATTTGAATGGCGGTTTGCTCAAAAGTCTTTTTTCTTTTGGAGAAAAATGGATAGACAATATGGGCGATGCGGCACTGACAAGTTCTGCAGAAAACACCCAGGAGATTAAGTGTATTCGCAGTGACCATAGGGTCGAGACTATTTTGGATGGTGCAAATCTTTCATACTATGAAAAACTCTCTTCAAGGAATGCCTTAAAAAACGAATTTGAATTACCAGCCAACAAAGTGATTGTGACTTATACTGGAGCTTTAGTTCCAAACAAGGGTGTGCAACACTTGCAAGAAGCAATCTTGGCGGTTTTGGAAAAAAATCAAAAAATATTTTTTGTTATAGCTGGATTTCCAGCGGAGGATATGAATAAATTCGTGGATCAAAACAAACTTAGTGATAGTGTTAGAATCATTAGCCCACTTAGTTATTTTAAATTGCCGGCAATTTTGGCTGCAAGTGATATCGGCGTGGATCCGAAGGATTCATCCACGCTTCAAGCTAGTGGGAAAATTTTGCAATATATGGCAGCCGGCTTGCCAGTGGTTTGCTTTGATCGCCAAAACAACCGAACTTATCTCGGAGCAGGCGGTGAATTTGCTCAGGAGTTTTCTGCCAAAGGTTTGGCTCAAGCTATTTTGTCCTTGGCTGGCGATGAAAAAAAGATGAGCGAAAAGGGGGCTATCAATCGAGAGAGAATCAGTGATTTCAGTTGGGAAATTTCGGCCAAAAAAATTGAAGAAATTTACAATAAATAATTAATAATTTTAAAATAAAAATGGATAAACCTAAAGTTGAAAGCAAAAACAAACTAAAGACACTTATTGCAAATAAAAAATATAAAGTGCTGTTGATAATTTTAGCGATACTTATTGCGGGCTTTTTTGTCTTTAGTTATTTGATGAAAAACAAACAGCTCGTGCTGAAAACGTCACTCTCAGCGCTAGACAGTGTTTCGAGATTTTTGCCAATTCCAGCTGATGAAAAAAAGGAAATTGAAGTCCTCAACACCATTGTTTCAACTTTTACAAAAAATGATGACAAGGAAAAAACTTTTTTGATTTTGCTTCAAAACAATACTGAGCTTCGGCCGGGTGGTGGATTTTTGGGACAATATGCAATCGTGCAAATCAAAAATGGAAACGTTGTTTCAACAAAAGTTGAAGATGCCAATTTGCTAGATCAGCGCATCTTGGCAAAAGTCCCAACCCCGTATCCTTTTGAAAGAATGATGCAGCTTAAAAATTGGAAGTTTCGAGACTCAAATTTTTCGCCAGATTTTCCCACTAACGTGGAAAAAGCAGAATATTTCTTTCGGCTAGCCGGTGGAAACAGCAAGCAATTTGATGGGGTTGTGGCAGTCAATTCGCAAGTTTTTGACAATCTCTTCACACTAACTGGTCCAATCTCAGTGCCAGGATATACTGGCGAGTTTAACAGTGAAAATGCTTCAAGAAGATTGGAAGAGATTGTTGAAAAAGCCTATATCATGAATCCTTCGTTGGATACTCAGAATCGTAAAGCAATTTTGAAAACCATGGCGCCAATTATCTTGCAAAAATTGCTAACCTTGGGAAATGTCACCAAAATTGCTGATCTGTTTCACAATGAAATGAAAAATAGGAATGTGATGCTAAATTTCACTGATCAAAATCTTCAACAAGTTGTGGCCAGTGTGCATTGGGACGGAACCATGCCAAAAGATTGGGCTGGAGATTATTTGATGGCAGTTGATGCCAACATGGGGGCGCTGAAAACCGATTTTTATATGCGCCGTGAAATGAACTATGATCTTGACTTTACGCAAGAAAAACCTACTGTTACGCTTAATGTTAAATATAAAAATACTGCACCCAGTGGCGATTGGCGCACTAGTGACTATCATGCCTATTTGCGAACCTATGTTCCACAGGGAGCCACTTTTGTTTCCAGTCATATGGTTAGTCACATCAATACCGCCAATGAATTTGGCAAAACCTATTTTGGTTTCAAAGTTGATGTAGTAATGGGAACCGAAGTTGATGGTCAAATCATTTATACTCTGCCCGATTCTATCACTCCCGATAACTACAAATTGCTTATTCAAAAACAATCCGGTGCCGGCAGCGTTCCAGTGACTGTGCGTGTCAAAATGAAAGATGGCAAGCAATATACTCAGCAACAAACTTTGCTCAATGATTTGAATTTGCAATACAATAATTAAATAGAAATCATGAAGTTCTTATTTTTGACTGCTATTATTAATGAATGTATAATGATATAAAGCATCCATATTTAACAATTAAGCTTAAAAAAATGGGAATTGAAAAACAAAGCATGGGCGGAGAGTCTGAGAAAAATTTTAATCCTTCCAGGCGAGAGTTTTTGAATTAGGCAGCTGATAAGATTGAGGCTATGAAAAATGGACTTAGCGCTGGAGAGCAAAAAGCAACGGACGAAAATAAATTGAAAATAACACGTGAAGAATTTCTTCACAAATTTGCAGACAATAGTGGTTTGGGTAAATTGGCCCAAGTAGCTAATAATTCAATCGAAGCTCAACAACCACTAAAAGAAGATCAAGAAAAGAAAATCAGTCGCACGGAATTTTTTAAGAAACTATTAGGATTTTAATCAAGGTAATGTTTGGAAACGAAAAACCAAAATTTGAGCAGATTCAAAAAAACGGTGAAAGGTCGGAGATTTTTGATCCTCGAAAAGAGGTTAGAGAAATCAGGAATCTCGGTGCACATGCAGATTTGATTTCGCAGGAAGAAAGATATTCAATTTACAAGGAGCGTTTGGCAGATTTTAAGCAAAAACTTGCTAATCAAAGCTTGGGTATCGCTAAAACTAGATCTCAAATGAGGGAGTTTTTTTTATCTAATCCTGATGTTTCTGAAACGGAGCTTATGGATGGATTGGAAACTTCAGTTAGCAAGCATGCTATGACTCCGTGGCAGATGGAGGAAATAACCGAAGACGTTTCAGCTCTTTCAGCTCAGCGGAGGATTGTGGATAGCTTTTTTGAAAATGTTTGTGTTGGAAAATCCGGTGAGGAAATTTTTGAATATATTTTCGGGATAAAACCAAGCGGGAGAATTTCTCTTAAGAAATGGAGCCTTGCTCCAATAATTATTTGCAACAACTCGAACGACTTTATCAGCGTTCATAATCTTGTTTCTGGAGGAAATTTAGCAAAAGATAAGCGCAAGGTTGGTGGCTTTGCCCTAGTAAGTGAAAATTCCAATTTTAATTTGAAAGATTTTGGTAATAAAATCATAGTTTTTCCAAATGAACAATCCTATCAGGAAGAAGGATTTTTGAATCACAAAGGAAGGCATGTTTACGATGAGTTAATATCAAACAATGAATACGCAAATCCCTTTGAATCAGCACAAAAATCTGTGACGGATTTTATGACTCATATATCTTCGTTGTCTGATGAGGAATTTGATAGGTTGTCAGATGAAGATTTGATTGGCATGCTAGTTTTATTGGCTGAGAAAAATTATAGTCATTGCAGAATTGCGAGTGAAACATTGGTGAAACGCGAGTTTTTGGCGATGTATTGCCAGGGATTGGATATTAATTCTATCAAGTATTCCTTTGGTCGTTCTGGCGGTGGTTATGAGATAATGGATGAAAGTCAAAAGCAGAAACTTGTTGGTGCTTTGTCTGGTTTTATGTCGATGTTAAGTGGAAATGAAAAAAATATGGCAGAAACGCTGCTCCCTCAATTTTATGCTGGGTATGATGCTGAAGTTGTCGCACACTCTAAAAACTTTGACAATGCATTTAATTCTGTTTCAAATCTTGAAAAAATTGGATTTTCCAGGGACACTATAACTGCCATTTTTGAAAAAGAATCATTGGCTAATTGGGGAAAAATCTATTCACGTATCATGGAGTCGGATGAATCCAAGATAGGGGCAATTAGAAATGGTATGGAGATTATCAATTGGAAAATTAAAAGAAGCGAGATCGCAATTGAAGACTCAGAAAAAGATCTTGTCGAGATAGAGAATCAACTTTTGGCTCCTTCTGAGAACAGTTCGTTTTATATGAATTGGAAGGTAACGAGGGCTTTGTCTAAGGAAGACGATAGTTATCAGGATTGGCTTAAAAAACGCGAGGATTACACCAAGAGTGTTCTTGAAAAATCTCAAAAGGAAATTGAACCTAGGAAAGCTGAATTATTCAGGCTTGAGACAGAGTTAAGAAATCTTGAAAATAAAAATATCAACTTCTAAAAAAAGTTACTAATTGAAGTCGCATTTGAATATATGAAACTAATCTTCATTAAAATTGGAAAAGCGTTTACGGCGATTCAGCGAGAGGGAATTCTTGCGGGCGGAAGACGCGTGCTTCTCGCCTTCTTTTCGCTGTTTCGTTTTGTTGGCAAAGGTCAAATTCTTTTTGTGATTGGTGGGGTTGGAGACAGTGCTCGTTATCGAGCCCATCATGTCAGTGAAGAACTTGAATCAAAAGGCTTTAAATGCTCAATCACAGTTCAGGACAATCCGCTTATTCCATCTTATGTAGACAAGTTTGATGTATTTATTTTTCACAGGGTTTTGTTTTCACCAAGTGTGAAAAAAATGATTGAGAAAATCAAACAGCAAAAAAAAGAAATCATTTTTGAAACAGACGACCTGGTTTATGATCCGAAATATTTGGAGTATATGGATTATTTCAAGGTTATGAATCCGCTTGAAAAAAAACTCTATGAAAATGGAGTTGGTGGAGAAATTTTGGCTGATCCATATGTGAAAGTTGCGACCACCAGCACAACTTTTTTGGCTGAAAAGCTTGCTGGTCGCGGTAAGAAAGTTTTCCTGGTGCCAAACAAACTCTCAAACGTCGATGTTCAAACAGCAAACGCTGTTTTGGAAGCCAGAAGGTCAACGCCAAAAGAGCTGAATGGCATTAGCATTGGATACTTCTCCGGTGCGCCGAGCCATAACAAAGACTTTGCAACTGTCACTGATGTGCTGATGCAAATCATGGAAAAATATTCGAACGTTGAGTTGTTTCTTGCCGGACCGTTGGATATTGAAAGTAAGCTGAACAAATATGGGGAAAGAATTAAAAAATTGGCGCAAGTTCCGCGCAAGGAGCATTTCGCTAATGTTGCAAATGTTGACATCAACATCGCTCCGCTTGAAATTGGAAATCCTTTTTGCGAATCTAAATCGGAACTTAAATTTTTTGAAGCCGGAATTGTCAAAGTTCCAACACTGGCAGCTGCCACGCAAACATTCAGAGAGGCTATTGAGGATGGCGTAGATGGTTTTGTGGCAAATGACACGCAAGAGTGGTTTGAAAAACTTGAAAAACTTGTTCTCGACAAAGATTTGCGAAAATCGATGGGAGAAAAAGCTCACGAAAAAGTGCTTGCTAGATATTCAAATGAAAATGCAAATAATGTGCAGTACTATGAATATCTAAAAAGACACATAACACATAGCATATAACATAGAATGCAATTCATATAACATGTAGCATATAACAAAAATTTATTAGTTAAATGTTTCAAGTTTTGTGATTTATGTTCCATGTTGCATGTTCCATACTATATGAAAATTCTGATTACTGGTGGCGCTGGCTTCATTGGCAGCAATGTCACCAAAAAATTATTGCAGCGCGGGGACAGCGTGGTCTGCGTGGATGAATTTAATGATTATTATTCTCCAAAAATAAAAGAGTTGAACGTGGCGCAATTTGCAGAAAATCCAAACTACAAGCTTTATCGTGGAACCATCACGGACTATGAATTTTTGAAAGGCATTTTCGAAACAGAAAAAATCCAGCGGGTGATTCACACGGCCGCACGGTCTGGCGTCAGGCCAAGCATTGAAAATCCTTTTATCTATGAAGACACAAATGTAAAAGGGACGCTCAATTTGCTTCATCTTTCCAAGGAATTTGCGATTGAAAATTTTGTGCTCTTCAGCTCCTCTTCGGTTTATGGAAACGCTGAAAAAGTGCCATTTTCGGAAACTGACCCGGTGGATAATCCTATTTCGCCCTATGCAGCCACCAAGAAGGCTACAGAGCTTCTGGGCTACACTTATCACCATTTATACGACTTGAACGTCAATGTGGTGCGACCGTTTACGGTCTATGGGCCCGGTGGCAGGCCGGACATGGCGCCCTTTTTGTTTACCAAATGGATTGATGAAGGCACAGAGCTTAAGCGTTTTGGAGATGGTTCGACCCGTCGGGATTACACTTTTATTGACGACATTGTGGCTGGGGCAATTTCGGCTTGCGACAAGATTTTTGGCTATGAAATTTTCAACTTGGGAAATTCTGACACGGTTGATTTGAATACTTTCATCGCCACAGTGGAAAAAATTCTCGGCAAAAAAGCCAACATCAAAGAATATCCCGCTCAACCTGGCGACGTGCCAATCACTTTTGCCGATCTTTCCAAATCTCGCAAAATGCTCAACTATGATCCAGAAACAAAAATCGAAGAAGGCATGCAAAAATTCATCGCCTGGTATTTGGAAAACAAGGAATTATATTAAAGCATGAAACATGTAGCATGTAGCATGTAAAATGAAGCAAGAAAATATGTAACATGTGTCCAATTTCAAATTCACATTTTTCAATTTTCAATAAATTTACAATGGAACAATTTCCAAATAAATACAATTTAGAAGAGCGAACTGCAATTTATGGTGAAAATATTATAGCCTTTTGTAAAAGTGTAAAACAAGATACAATAACAAGACCAATAGTTGGTCAATTAATAAGAAGTGGAACAAGTGTGGGAGCTAATTATTGCGAGGCAAATAACGCAAGCTCGAAGAAAGATTTTCAAAATAAGATATTTATTTGTAAAAAAGAAGCCCAGGAAACAAAATATTGGCTCAGAATGATTGCCGGATGTTTGCAAGAAAGAAAAGAGGAAATAGCGAAGCTTTGGCAGGAAACTCAAGAACTCACGATGATATTTCAGAAAATAGTAAATTCACTAGATAAGAAGAATATAACTGAAAATTTAAATAATTGAAAATTCACTGTAAATTGTGAATTGATTATTGAGAATTATTATAACATTTATGCATCAACATGAAAATTATCGCGAACTCATCTGGGTTCTGGCAAAGACGGATTTCAAACTCCGCTATCACGGATCTTTTTTGGGCTATCTTTGGGCGATCCTGAAGCCGCTTTTGATGTTCACGATTTTGAATTTCGTTTTCTCGTCCTTGTTTAATCCGAAAGGCGGAAACGGGATCCCGTATTATTCCTTGCAATTGCTGGTTGGCATCATCATGTTCAACTTTTTTTCAGAGGGCACGATGGCGGGCATGGGTTCGCTTTTGGCAAAATCGCAACTGGTGACCAAGATTTATGTGCCACGCTGGACAATCATCATCGCTTCAACCATCAATTCAGCTTTGATTTATTTGATGAACATTTTGGTGATTATTTTCTTCTTTGCGCTCAATCGATTTTTGCCGCATTTCCCCTCGTTACTTTTGTTCGTAGCATTTTCCGTGGCAATATATGTCATTGTCTTGGCTTTTGCGCTTTTGACTGCGCCGCTCTATGTGAAATTTCGCGACCTTTCCATGATTTGGGAAGTAATGACTTCAATTCTTTTTTATGCTTCGCCAATTGTCTATTCCTTGCAACTGATGCCGGCAAATTATCAGAAAATTATGTTGCTCAATCCGATGGCATTTATCATTCACTTCACCAAAGAAGGCCTCATCAACAATCATTTTGCTGATCCTTGGAAAATCTTTATCTTCATCGCAACTGTTTTGCTGGCTTTTGCGCTTGGAATTTTTTCCTACAATAAACTTGCGCCAACAGTGGCCGAGGAGATTTAGTTTATTAATAATTTAAAATAAAAAAATATGTTTATCATTGGAGCTGAAACTGAACTGTTGGCGATATTTATTTTAGTGGGCTTCGCATTTGTTATTTCTTCGGTGGTTGCTTTTTTTGTGAAAGAAAAGAAAAAAGCCGTGTTGCTTTTTTCTGTCTTGGCGAATGTGATTTTATTTACTTTTATACTTTATGGAACAAGGATTTTTTATGTTTACGATATCCTATGGCTGAGAACTTTTGCAGTTTTTGCTTGGCCAATCATTAATATCTTTTTTATTAATAAAATATTTTTTTCAAAAAAATGAAAACCAATCTCAGGCAAGCAATTCTTTTGCTGGTTTTTTGTTTCAGTTTCTTGCCACTGATTGCGCCACTAATCAAACATTCTCAAGCGCTTGATTTGGGAGGGGTCAGCTCTGTGCAAGAATGGACAACCGATCAAACAATTGACAAACAATTGACAATTGCCGAGGGTGAAACCTTAATTGTGCGAAGTGGCATAACGTTAACTTTTGATAGAGGAAACATCGACGTCCAAGGAAAAATGGTCATCAGCGGGACTTCAAACAAGCCAGTCATTTTGAAAAGAGCAGAAGGCGCCTCAGCTTATTCAATCAATGTCTTTACGGGTGGCAGTTTAATTGCGAGGAATGCCGATATTAGTGGAGCCGGGATGCGGATGTTTTTAATGCAGAACAACTTCTTTATCAATACCGCCTATGCCTCATCTTTTCAAGGCGGCATAAATATCAGGGGCGGCTCTTTGGATGCTCAGGCTTGCAGTTTCCATGATAATGAGGTGGCAATTTCAGCTGATGCGGGAAGTGCCAGAAGAGTGGTGGTCAATCGTTCAAAATTTTTCAACAATTCAAAAGTGGATGTTTTTTTTGATGGGGCTGTTAATAGAAGTGCCGATTTCAGATATAATTGGTGGGGAAATCCGACGGGACCAAAAGAGACCTGCGAAGAAGCTGGCTCGCAGCGTTATTGCTACTATGAAAAAATCAGTGACGATATTGATTTTTCAAATTGGCTGAGTGTGGAAAATTTTCATGACCCAGTTTTGATTATTCCAGGAATTTTTGGTTCTCAAAAAGAAGCTGGCACTTGGAAAATCGATCCAGTCTTTCACGTGTATGACAATTTGATTGATGAGTTCAAAAACAATGGCTATGTTGTTGGGAAAGATTTGTTTGTCTTTCCATATGAGTGGCGTGACAGCAACGTCGAAAACGCGATCAAATTGAAATACAAAATAGCTGAAATCAAAACCATTACCAATTGGCCAAAAGTTGACGTGGTGGCGCATTCCATGGGCGGACTTTTGACCCGCCAATATATCCAGTCGAATGATTATCAAAAAGATGTTGATCAATTGATCACCTTGGGAACGCCAAACAAGGGAGCACCTGAAATTTATCCGCTTTGGGAAGCTGGTCAATCCATTGGAGCTGTGCAAACTGGCATGCGGAAATTTTTGGAGCAGGAAATGGAAGAAGCTGGTTATGCAAGTATGTTTAAATATATCAGAGAGCGTCCAATTTTTTCGGCCAAAGAACTTTTGCCGACCTATGCCTATCTTTATGACTTGGAGGCCAAAAAAATGTTGGCGTATCCTGAAGATTATCCCATTAATGATTTCCTGGATAATTTGAATAATCCAGTCGCCGTTGAAAAATTAAATCAAGTTGAATATACAAAGATTATTGGGAAAACCCTTAGTGACAAAAGTACGATTTCAAAATTCGAGGTGATGAAGCCTGATTTGGGCGAGCTTTGGAAACATGGCTATCCACTGGGTTTTGAAATTCCAATGCTTGGCGATCGTGGGGCAAAAAGTGATTATGGCGATGGAACAGTGCCACTTTTTTCAGCTCAAAGTGAAGAAGTTTTGGCAGATAAATATTTGGAATTAAATTCTTTACATGCTGATTTACCAACAAAAGCCCAGAAAGATGTTTTGGAAATTTTAACCGGAATTCGTCCAGTCTCGGAGGTGACAGATAGTATCGTGAAAAACATGCTTCAGTTTTTTGTGCATTCCCCGATTGACATCCAAATCATAGCGCCGGATGGGAAAAGGATTGGAAAAAATTATGAAACAGGAGAAATTTTCAATGAAATTCCGGGAGCTTTCTATTCAGGCTACGACACTGAGAATGAATTTGTCACGATTCCAAATCCGGAAGATGGGGACTATGAGATTTTGACGCAGGGAACAGGCGATGGACAGTTTCGAGTCGATGCGACAAAAATTTCGCAAGACCCCCTTGATCCAGGTCAAGCAATCGAATCGACTGCGAGTTTCACTGGCGCAGCCGAGACAGGCAAAGCTGGACAGTTCGATGTCCAAGTGGCTGGAGATGTTGTCATGGACAAGAACAAGCAAGTTGATCCTCCAACTGAACCAGATCCAACTCCAGTTCCGACTTCCACGCCTGATCCTGTGACCTCTCCTGTGATTCCTCCAGCTGCGATTTCGCAGGAAATCTCGGCGACTTCGCAAGCTCAGGTCGCACAAACATCTTCAAAGCACAAAAAGAAAAAACACAAGAAAAAGAAGAAGAACAAAAAAACCACCACGAAAAAAGTTGCGGTCCAGAAAAAGAAAGTCGTCAGTGTCGCCAAAACAATAACCAAAAACAAAGCCACAAAACAAGCCAGTGCGGTTTCTAGGGCATTCAGCAGTGTTACGAAAAGTGCCGCCACAATTTTGAACAAAGCAGCCAGCACCGCAAGCTCCCTGAAAAACTTCTTTTCAAATCCTTTCAAATATTTCAAATAGGCGTGGGGCATGAAACACATTGCTATTCCTACGTATGGCAAGTCATTTGCAAATTAACGCATTAACGGATAATAAAAAATTATCTAATGCTGGCGTGCTTCTTTTTTCGAAGGATATTACGAAGTTTCTATTGCAATCAACGATTACATGCGTGCTTTTTTATGGAAAAACAAAGTATAGAATATTAGATCGAAAAGAGTTTGATGCTGATCTATTCAGTAATTATGAGAATGCCATGAATTATCTGCGTTCAAGGCTGAATACGGAATTTATAATCAAGGGTGGACCAAGAGAAGAAAAATTGGAACTGCCTGAAGACGCATTGCGCGAAGCAATTTTGAATGCAATCGCTCATCGAAACTATTTTGTAACAGGTGCAAATATTCAAAATCTATATTTTTTCTGATCGTGTTGAGATTACAAATCCAGGTGGCTTGGTGAATGGAATCACAATAAAAGAATTGGGAAAAAGAAGCTTATCAAGAAATAATCTTTTGTTTGGCTTGATGCAAAGAATGGATCTTGTTGAAAAAATTGGTTCTGGAATTTTACGCATGAAAAAAGCCATGAAGGAATATGGTCTTCCGAATCCAAAAATTGAGACCAATGAAAATTGGTTTTCCATAATTTTCAAAAGAAGGGCGTTGGAATCTATTCAGGAGAGAGATTCGAAAGAGTCTGCCGGAGTTGTTGGAAAAGCAACCCAGAAAACTGTGGAGAAAACTGTGGAGAAAATACTTATATTGATAGGTGAAAATAAAAATATCACTCAAGATGAAATTTCAAAAAAACTGGTCTGAGCAGGCGTGGTGTGGAGTGGAATTTGAAAGCATTGAAAGGAAAAGGAGCAATTGAGAGAATCGGTCCAGACAAAGGTGGATACTGGAAGATAATGAAAAAGTAAGTTATAATTGTTTAGATATGCGGGACCTGTTTTGACTGTATTTTGCATTCCGTATCCCATTTGCACCATATGAAGCACGTGGGTGAATAATTTCCAATTTACATTTTTCAAGTTACAATCAATTTACAATGGAAAAATTTCCAAACAAATACGGCCTTTGAATTTTGAATTTCGAATTTTGAATTTCGAATCAATTTTGAATAAAAAGCCATATGTCATCCGTCATCAGTAATCAGCCAGCCTCGCGTCGACAAGAAGTCTTTGCGAGTCGAGGCGGGTCATCAAAAATGCATTTCTATGATTTGGAGGTTTGGAAGAACGCAAATTTGCTATGCATTGAAATCTATAAGTTGACGGAGGGCTTTCCCAAAAGAGAAAGTTATGGGATAATTGATCAGATGCGAAGGGCCTCGTCATCTGTTGGTGCCAATATCGCAGAAGGATTCGGAAGATTTCATTATAAGGAAAAGATAAAGTTTTACTACATCGCCAGGGGCTCTTCCTGTGAGGTTCAAAATTTCTTGTTTCTTTCTCAAGATTTGGGGTATTTGAGTAAGGATGATGCTAGAAAAATTTTTATAAAATACGAAAATCTAAATAAACAACTAAACAGTTTTATATCATCAGTTCAAAAAAAGATGACCGATGACAAGTGACCGATGACTCGCAGATAAATTCACTCGAAATTCAAAATTCAATGTAAACCTGCCTGCCGGCAGGCAGGTTGTGAATTGATTATTGAAAATTATTAAATCAAGGTAGATTATTTGTGATATACTGATGAATATGGAAAAAATAGAATCAGAAAAATTAGAATTCAAAAGCTCTTTTGCAGAGTGGAAAGAGGCTATCATTAGCCTTTGTGCTTTTGCTAATAAAAAAGGTGGCAAGGTTATTATCGGCATGAATGATAATGGCGTGGCAAGCGGAATTCAAGTTGGAAAGAATACCATTGAAGACTTTGCTAATAAAATTAAGAATCATACGGATCCAATATTGTATCCCTCTATAAATGTTAAAACATTTGGACTGGGAGAAATCATTGAGATAGAAGTTTCCGAATCTGATAATAAGCCCGTGTTTGCTTTTGACAGAGCATATGTGAGAGTTGGAAAAACAAATCAGAAAATGTCACAAACTGAAGTGAGAGAATTAATAAAGAGATACACCCTGTCTGATTTTGACAAAATGTATCTGGAAAAAGATTTTAGAGAAATAGAACTTGACGACAAGCTTATTGAAAAAATAAATAAGGAATACTACAAATTTAAAATCAGCTCATCAATTGATTTTTTGAAACAGCTCGGGCTTGTATCTAAAAATAAAATTACAAATGCCGCCTATCTTTGCTTTGTGAAAAATAATATTGAGATGCACAATGCTATTGTAAAGGCGGCAAGGTTTAAGGGAGAAAGTGTTGCCAAATTTTTGGACGAAAAAGAATTCAATGGAAATATTGTTCGTGCTGTTGACGAAACGATGGATTTTATTAAGCGACACATTAGCACGGAATTTGTTATGACCGGAAAGCCGAAACGAGATGAAGTTTGGGATTATCCATTGCTGGCTTTGCGAGAGGCTGTTATTAATGCGCTGATTCATCGAGACTATAATGACTCGGGAAATATTCAAATCAGAATATTTGATAATTCACTGGAAATTTGGAGCCCTGGACTTTTGCCAAAGGAAATTAACACAAAAAGCATCTTAACGGAAAATCGCTCTATTCCAAGAAATAAGAAGCTGGTGGAAATTTTTCATAAAATAGGATTGGTTGAGAATTGGGGAGCTGGATTTCAAAGAATTATCGAAGAGTGTGAAAAAAATGGAAACAGAACCCCTGAATTTTCGGAAAAAGCGGGTGCTTTCGTGATTTCTTTTGAGAAAAGGAAACAAAATGTCCCTGAAAATGTCCCTGAAAATGTCCCTGAAAATGTCCCTGAAAATGTCCCTGAAAATAGAGTGAATGCTATTTTGGACATCATTATGGTGAATAATGAAATTACGATTCCAGAAATTGCCAAAAAAACCAACGTTAATGAAAAAACTATTAAGAGAGATATCATGAAACTTAAAAAAGAGAAAAGACTTGAGCGAATCGGTCCAGACAAAGGTGGATACTGGAAGATAACGAAAAAGTTCATAAAGTAAAAAGTTCATAAAGTTCATAAAGTATGGGGAAAATTGAAAAATTTGAGGACATTTTAGTATGGCAAAAATCACAAGAATTGATTATTTTGATTTATGGGGAGTTTAGAAACATCAAGGATTATGCTTTTCGAGATCAAATTCAGAGAGCCGCAGTATCTATAATGAACAACATTGCGGAAGGCTATGAAAGAAAAGGC
>Ga0194047_10000483_pt1 | contig 27047 bp, 45 predicted proteins | sample JunL225m_MetaG_2_FD_160070 | JGI IMG/M metagenome (GOLD analysis project Ga0194047, IMG submission 160070) | Anoxic zone freshwater microbial communities from boreal shield lake in IISD Experimental Lakes Area, Ontario, Canada - Jun2016-L221-5m | ecosystem: Environmental > Aquatic > Freshwater... | reverse complement strand
GGCAATCAGGTTTTAGTGGTTATTCTGGACAAGATGGTGCATCTGGTTACTCTGGAGAATCTGGAATTTCTGGATTTAGCGGACAAGATGGTTTAAGCGGCTATTCAGGATTTAGCGGATATTCAGGTCAAGATGGCGATGGCAGAAGTGGTGATTCTGGATTCTCTGGCTATAGCGGATATTCAGGTTACAGCGGTCAGGATGGCATAAGCGGTGATTCAGGATATAGCGGATTTTCTGGTCAAGACGGATTATCAGGGTACTCTGGTTTTTCTGGTGACTCAGGGATAAGCGGCTATTCAGGAATTGATGGTACATCAGGTTACTCTGGTGAATCTGGAACTTCTGGATTTAGCGGTCAAGATGGAGCATCTGGTATTTCAGGCTGGTCTGGATATTCAGGAATCAATGGACTAAGTGGCTACTCTGGACAAAATGGTTTATCAGGAATTTCTGGGTTTAGCGGAGTTTCTGGTTACTCTGGTGCATCTGGAATTTCAGGTTACTCTGGTGCAGTAGGTCAATCTGGTTACAGCGGAATTTCTGGTTACTCTGGTTACAGCGGTATTTCAGGATTTTCTGGAGCACAAGGCTCATCATCAAGTTCATTTTTATATAAAGTAAACGCAACAACTTATAGCGGACAACCTTCTGCTGGATACTTGTTATATAACAATGCAACCCAAACAAGTGCAACACAAATTAATGTAAATCATACAGACCAAACTGGTACTGATATTGATATTTTCTTGGCTTTATTAAATGTAACGGAAACATTTACTATACAAGATAGAAATACAAGCGGAAATAGTCAAACTTGGACAATAACAGGAACACCAACAAACATTAATCCCAATACTAGCAATAGTTATTGGACTTATCCAGTTACTTTTGTTTCCTCTAGCGGAACAGGAACAACTGGGTTTGCAAATAATTTATCAGTAATTTTTGCTGTTACAAATGGTGTATCTGGTTACTCAGGTTATTCAGGATATTCAGGATTTAGTGGCATTGGTACATCTGGGTACTCAGGTTTCAGCGGCACATCAGGATACTCTGGTGCAGTTGGACAATCAGGTTACTCAGGATTTAGCGGTTCAGGTGTATCAGGTTATTCTGGATTCTCTGGCATCAATGGAGCATCGGGGATTAGTGGTTACTCTGGTGCAAACGGAACATCAGGATTCTCAGGCTATAGCGGTTCAGGGGTAAGCGGCTATTCTGGATTTAGCGGAGCAGTTGGTACATCTGGGTTTAGTGGCTATTCTGGAAGTGGATTAAGCGGCACATCTGGTTACTCAGGTTACTCTGGAAGTGGAGTCAGCGGATATAGCGGTTCAGGTATATCTGGTTACTCAGGGTATTCTGGTTATAGCGGTTCAGGAGTTTCTGGGTTTAGCGGATATAGTGGCACAAATGGCACTAATGGTCTGTCAGGAACAAGTGGATTCTCAGGATTTAGCGGAAGCGGAGTGTCAGGCTATTCAGGATACTCTGGCTCTGGAGTTTCTGGTTATAGCGGCTATAGTGGTTCTGGAGTAAGTGGATATAGTGGGTATAGTGGCTCTGGAATAAGTGGTTACTCTGGATATAGCGGAAGTGGAATTTCTGGATTTTCTGGTTACTCAGGAAGTGGTATTTCAGGTTACTCAGGTTACTCAGGTATTTCTGGCTATAGTGGTGCTGGTGTTTATCCAAGTGCTGGAATGGCTGTTTCAACTGGTTCTGCATGGACAACATCAAAAACTACTCCTACTGGTGTAGTAGTTGGAACAACTGATACACAAACTCTTACAAACAAATGGATTCAACCTAGAGTATCAACTACTACTTCTAGTGCAACTCCTACTATTAATACGGACAATACAGACCAGTTTGGTTTAACTGCACAAACTGTAGACATTACTTCATTTACAACTAACTTATCAGGCACACCAGTTAACGGACAAAAGTTGTGGATTTACATTGTAGGTACTGCCGCTAGAGCAATTACTTGGGGTGCTAAATTTGAAGCCTCTACAGTAGCACTACCAACAACAACAGTAACAACTGCTCGCCTTGATGTTGGTTTTGTATGGAACTCTGTTGGTTCTGTCTGGCGTTGCGTGGCGGTGGCATAATGGCTATTGCTTTTGTTGCCGCTAGTGCTGTAGCTACAGGAACAGGACCAGTAAGCGTTCCTACTGGATATGCAACTGGTAATTTATTATTAATAACTGCTATATCCATTAGAACTGTAACTACTCCATCAGGCTGGACAAGAATTGGAACTGGCATCCAAACTTGGATTTATTATAAGTTTGCTAGTGCATCAGAATCATCAGTAACTTTAACTGGTGCTTCTGGTGATGCTATTTCTTTTATGCTTTGTTATTCTGGAGTATCTGCTTTAAACGCAAATGGAGCAGAAACTACTGGTGTTCCTAGTCCAGCAACTATAAGTAATGTAACAACAACTGTTGATAATTGTTTTTTAATTGGTGTTTATGGACAGCCTATAAATCCAGGTGCAAATACTTTAAGTACCCCATCTGGCACAACATTGCGAGCTTCTAATCCTTCGTTAATAGTTGTAGATAAACTTGCAAATACCGCTGGAACTTATAATATTGGTAGCTCCACAATATCTGGAATGCCTTTTTCTTGGGCTACACAGCCACAAGCATTTTCTCCTTCTGCTACTGTAAATGGCAATTTCTTTTTTATGTTTAATTAGGCAAATATGATTACATGGACTATTACTTCAATGGAAAGCCAGCCAACAACAGGGATTGTTGTTTCTGCTAATTGGTTATGCGTTGGTGAACAAGATGGCTTTACTACCTCCTTATTAGGCACTTCTGTGTTTCCTGAACCTGAAGGTGGCTATATTCCTTACCCTGATTTAACTGAAAATGAAGTATTAAATTGGTGCTGGACAGTCGGTGGAGTAGACCAATTTACAACTGAATCTAGTATTATGTCTAATATTCAAGCACAAATTAATCCACAAGTAGTGCAACAACCTTTGCCTTGGAGTGAATAAAATAGAAAGACAAGATGACAACAATATATGGTTTAGATGTAGCAACACAATGGGAAAAAATAGCAGAACTTCATGTCTTAGCGTTGGCTAAAGAACATCACCCTGATTGGTATCGTTGGCGATTGACTAACAACTATGAAAGAGCAGTATTTTTAAAAGGTGACCCAGTATTTTCTAGGGAAACCACTAGGTACTTATGGGCTAATCAAAACCTATGGGGCAACAACATTTTAGAAATTGGGTGCTCAACTGGTTATGGTTCTCAGTTCTTTCCTAATAACATAAATTATCTTGGATTAGATTACGACCCTATTATTGTGTCAGTCGCTAAAGAGCAAGAATGGGGCTATAAGCGTGAATTTGAGCAAGCGGATATAAACACTTACAAGCTGGGCGATTACGATACCATCATTGCTTTTGAGGTCATAGAGCATCTTAATAATGGGCTGGAAATTGTAAAATTATTACAACAGCATTGCCAAAGGCTTTTGATTACAGTGCCGCATAATGAGCCGCAAGGATTTTGGGGTGAGCATCATAAACTGCATGGACTTACAGAAAAAGACTTCCTAGGCTTTGAGTTTGAATATATCAATGAAGCTGGTCAGGTATCTAGTCAGCTACAACCCATTACAGAACAAAACAGATGTAATCTAATGCTATGCAAATATTCTGCTCCGTAGCCACTAGAGGTCGCTACACCACGACTTTGCCTATGGTCTTAATGGCTATAGCCAATCAGACAAAAGTGCCTGATAAGCTGGTTATATTCGATGATAACGATGAACCGCAAGATATGAGGGAAAACCCTATATATCAGCATATATTCCAAATATTAAATTACAAAAAAATTGCTTGGGAATGGCTATTTGCCGAAAAAAAAGGTCAGCATTATATCCATCAAAGAGCTAATACAATGGGTTTTGATTGGGTTTGGAGAGTAGATGACGATGCCATTCCAGAGCCTAATGTCTTAAAACAGCTTTGTAGTCACATTAATACTACAGTTGGGGCTATTGGTGGCTCAATCTTTACCATGCCCAATGTATTTGATACCAGCAAATCTACAGGGAAAATTGTTAATATTGATTCTGAGCCTAATATTCAATGGGGTAACATATATGTTACTAAAGAAGTAGAGCATTTACATTGCTCATTTTTGTATAGGGCTGGTATACACGATTACAACTTAGGGTTATCTCGTGTAGCCCACAGGGAAGAAACGCTATTTACCAATGGTATATACCAAAAAGGGTATAAAGTTTTGGTAGTTCCAAATGCAATTACTTGGCATTTAAAAGCACAAGGGGGAATCCGAAGTGAAAATAAGCAAGAACTATATTCCCATGATGAAACTATTTTTAGAAATATTAGTGGACTTTGTGATAGCACCATTGTTGTTCTTAATTGTGGTATTGGAGATCACCTTGTTTTCAGTCATATACTTCCTGAGATTTCTAATCCTATCTGTTTTACTTGTTATCCTGAAATTATAGAAGGGAAGTCAATAGCGGAAGCACAAGCATTATTTGGAGACTTAGACCAATGGAATATCTATAAAAAGATGGCTCAATGGAATTGGAAAGGAACTTTAGAAGATGCTTTTAGAAAGTTGTATCTATGATAATTATCTCTCCGTATGCTCAAAAACTTAGAAGTGGTAAAGAAAACCCTAAAAACTATCCTTACTGGAAAGAATTATTAGAGTTAATTAAAGAGCCTGTAGTTCAGATAGGGGTTGAAGGTGAAGCACAACTTACTACCGACTTTAGAAAAGGCTTGCCAATTTCTGCAATTAGAACTCTTTTAGGTGAATGTCGCATTTGGATAGGTTGTGATAGCTTTTTACAGCATTTGGCTTGGCTTGAAAAAAAGCGTGGAATAGTATTATGGTCGGTAAGCGACCCACTCATATTTGGTCATCCAGAGAACATTAACCTTTTAAAAGACAGAGAAAATCTTGTAGAAAATCAATTTTTATGGTGGGAATTTGTAGAACATAAGCAAGAATATTTTGTAGAACCAAATGAAGTGGTAAAATTCCTTTGAATTCATAAAATAAGATAACTTTATTAACCCTACAAATAATGGTGTCTTATGGATTGGCAAAATATTTTTAATCTTGTAGGTGGTGCCATATTAGCCGCTATAGGTTGGTGGTGCAGACAAATCTGGGATTCTGTCCAAGCACTTAAGGATGATGTCAAAAGAATTGAAATTGACCTTCCCACAAATTATGTAAAAAAAGATGACATGACTGTTCGATTTGACAGAATTGAGGTTTTGTTAGATAAACTTTATGAAAAACTAGAGCAGAAAGCAGATAAATGAATCGTGCTTCTGCGGCAACGCTTGTAGCAAGTGCATCAGTAATAGTAGGGGTAGCTATGCACGAAGGGTATAGCGGTACTGCTTATAAAGATACTGCTGGAATTGCCACTATTGGTTTTGGTCAAGCGGATGGCACTAAAATTGGTGATAAAACAGACCCAGTTAGAGCACTTGTACAACTTGAGCAAAGTTTAGACGAGCACGCTAAAGGCATGGTGAAATGTATTCATGTACCTATATCGCAGGGAGAGTATGATGCTTATTTGGATTTTACCTATAATGTTGGGGTGTTTGCTTTTTGCACTTCAACCCTTAATAAAAAGCTCAATTCAGGCAATTATGACGGGGCTTGCAAAGAATTGCTAAATTGGGATAAAGCTGGTGGTAAAGTTGTCGCTGGATTAACCAAGCGTAGGCAAGAGGAATATGCAAAATGTTTACAGCAATAGAACTTAGAATTTTAAGCATTGTAGCGGCAATAATTTTAGTATTTTCTTCTGGATGGTGTGTTAATGGATGGAGATATGAGAAAAAAATTGCAGTTGCAAAAGTAGAGCAACAGAAAGCTATTCAAGCAAAGGAATTGGCAAATCAAATTGCTGTAGATCAACTTAGGAAAGAAAAAAATGCTCAAATTAACTCTATCAACAATCAGCTTGTCAATTCTATTAATGAGTTGCGGACACGACCCAGTCGTAGTGCAAGCACCAGCAATGGACAAAATGGAACTGGGGCAACCCTTTATGCCGAGGATGCAGAGTTTCTTATCAGGGAAGCTGCCAGAGCAGATCAAATAAGAACTGGGCTAGAGTCTTGTTATAAACAATATGATGCAGTAACAAAATGAGTGATATTTTCGATAAAGCAAGCGATTTAGAAGCTTTGCATAGAGAATTAGCTATAAAAGAAATAAGGGAAAAGAAAAAAGACCCTTATTCTGGCTATTGCCTTTGTTGTAACGAGCACATACCGAAAGGAAGGTTCTGTTCAGCAGAATGTAGGGAAGATTGGGAAATGGAACAAAAAATAAGGTTAAATATTAAATCTTTGTAAGTCATTGAATTTCCACAAAATTCGACTATTATCGTGCTATTGTCTAAAGGACTATTATGCCATTTACACCAAGTTGTACGGATGCAGAATTTATAGCTGTTTGGAAAAAGCTAGGGTCTCCTACTTTGGTTGCAAAAGAACTTAAAATAAATGCTAGAAGTGCAATGACAAGACGCAACAATGTGGAAATAAGATACAACATAAAATTGCCAACACACAACTCATTAAGAGATGAGAAAAAACCAAAATTAAAAAAAATAGAATTAACACCTCATAATGTACGTAGAGGTATAGATATAGATAAAGTAAAACGAGTTATTGTTTTTTCTGATGCACACTTTACCGATACAACAACCACTGCATTTAAAGCATTATTAAAAATGATAAAAGAATTTCAGCCTCAAGTTATTGTGTGCAATGGAGATGCTTTTGACGGACAAGTTCTTAGTCGCTTTCCTTCTATAAATTACGACCAAAAACCTACTGTTTTAGAAGAATTAAAAGCATGCCAAACTCATTTAGACCAAATTGCAAAATCAAAGCCTGCTGGATGTGAATTAATTTGGACTCTTGGAAATCACGATATGCGGTATGAATCTTGGTTGGTTAATAAAGTACCAGAATATAGTGGGGTAGATGGCTTTAGCCTTAAATATCATTTTCCAGAATGGAAAACTTGTTGGTCTTATTGGATTGGTGAAGAAACTATTATTAAACACCGCTTTAAAGGTGGAAGAACTGCGGGATATTCCAATTTAACTGCTGCTGGAAACACAAACATAATTACAGGACATACGCATGTATTATGTTCTAGTCCGATTTCGAATTATCAAGGAACTTTTTGGGGGGTACAGACAGGATGCTTGGCTGACCCAATGAGTCAAACATTTGAATACTGTGAGGACAGCCCTAAAGATTGGAGATCAGGCTTTGTTATGCTTTCTTTTGATAAAGAAAGAATGTTAATGCCAGAACTTGTTATGGTTAGTGATGAGCAAAATGGTGAGTACGAGTTTCGAGGTCAGATACATACAGTATGAAACTGACACCATTTATTTTAGAAAATCTTTACCTTTGTATGGCTTCTTGTCATCCAATGCGTAACTGGGATTTACCAGCACCAGAACTAATCCAATTTAAGATAACTAGAGAATTAGACGCTATGGCTACTTATCGTTATGATGAATCTTCAGAAAAACCACACATAATTACTATTAGCCGCTTGCGTAATGAACACTTTGATACAGTACAACGAAGTCTTGCACATGAAATTTGTCATATGAGTTTTTGGAAAACTGACTATTGGGACAAGCATGGAAAGCTATTTAAAATCCGCACTCGTCAAATAGCTAGAGAATTTGGGTGGGATTCTTTGGAGCTTTAATTACTTTGTTGCCATCATATATAAGCCTATATTTCCTGTAGCATACCCAAAATAGCAAATTGACATACCTACATTTCCTTTGAATGCTTGTTCAGCAGAAATATAGGTATAAATCAAACCAGTTACTATTATTAACCAAGAACTCATAAATTAAGCTTTTTTGTTATTGTTATTAAAATTTGTTGTGCACATGTATCCAATTCAATAGCTTTATCATACATAATTTCCATATCAATTAACTCAGGATTGGCATTTAAGTGCTCAATATCTTTAATAATTTTTTTTGCTTTAATTATATTTTCTGAAATTTTCATCTCATTCTTAAAACCTTTGCTTGTTTTAACATTTGTTCATAGTTAACTTTATCATTATCATCCAATTTACGCATTGGAAGTTCCTGAAAATGCTTCCATTTTAACTGATATTCTTTTAATTCAGATGGTCTAACCCATCCATGTAATTTCCATCTTTCTTCAATATCAGTTCCGCTTGCTGTCCAAATATGCTCGTTTTTTATCATGTCGTTTCTCCTATTAAATTTTGTGTTTGTTCCAATAATTCTTCTTCGGTAACTTTGTATTCCAACTCGAACCGCTTACGACCCATTCCGTGAATACTGGTATTTGTTCCTCTATGGTGATATGGGCATAAAGGGATAACAGGGGCATTACTTCGTTTAGAAGTTCTTCTAATGTGATGCAATTCCGCTGGTGTTCCTTCATTTCCTTGATGCCTACATAGCGAGCATCCCAATTCAGCAATCTTGCCATATAGTCTCCTTTTATTCATATCTGTTTAATTGATTTTGGCTTATTGCATAACAAGTGGAAATACCACCAAACTTATTTGTTGTTTGTTCTATATGTGCGTTTGCTTTAATATGTTCCCAAGAACCCCAACATTTAATTTCACCGCCAACATCAGTAACAATACATAAAACATAAACATCACAAGGGTCTTTATCGTGGTACTCGGTAACCCTTAGTTTAATATTGTCAATTCTGCTGGATTTAACATCTATTTTATTCCCATCCCCATCTATAAGATCATAATTTTTCTTCCTTTCACTTAATTGAAAATCTGGCATTAAATTTAATGCCTTTGCCACTATAAATTCACCCATAAATCCATCTATATCAAGTTGATAAGGATCAATAGCAGATATTTGTTTATCTTTATTGTATTTTTGTGCATTGTCTCTGCGTGCTTTTCCAATAAATTTTACAATCCTTAATTCTTCAGGACTAAGATTTATTTTCATCTTCTACTTGGTGCAAATAAAGTGGCTCTAATATGTAAAAATCAAAACTATCATTAGGTATTTTTACTCCGTATTGCCAATCAGAGTTTGCATGCCATTTCCATCGCCAAGCAACTAGATATCCAAGTTTTATCATTGTGTAGCTTTTCCTTCTGCTCTTGCGGTAGACTCTAATGACCGCCAAACTTCAATTTTTGATTCTGCGGCAAGCATTAAAATTCTTAAAGTTTCATACATAGCAATAAGTTCTTCTGTTTCTTTAACATGATCTTCATAGCTTTCTTGTGCATAAGCATAAGCCTCTTTTTCCGATTGTGTTTTTAAATCAGTTGCCAAAAGCATTAATCTAGCTTTTTTGGTTTTTCGCAATTCTGTGTGTGCATATACAGCACCTTTAAGATTGCCTAATTTTTGTGCATTATCCCTAATAAAATCTAGGGCTTTAAATGGGGAGATATCATCACTTGTCATTTGTTTTAGCCTCATGTTCTTCATCTAATACTGATACAGCTATATCAGAAAGCATACTTGCGACACCAAATATATGAATATCTGCATTAAGGTCGTTTGATTGTATATCAGTCAAAATCCACCAAGCATCCTTAATTATTTTTTTGTGCCACTTTAAACTGGCTTCTAAATGCTCTATCTTTTGCTCTAATTTTTTTACTTTTTCTTTTGTTTTTTGATAATTATCTTTTATTGTCATAGTCCTCTGCTCCTAATGGTTGCATCTATCTTATTTATAATCTCAAATCGTTGTAACCCTACTGTATGTAAACCCAGTTCTGTAGCCTTAGCAATCATAAGATTGTCATTTGTCCTCCATTCCTGAACATTTGTTTTGGTCGTTTGCTTAGAATCCACCCATTCCGCTTTAAAGCCTATCCAACCTCTTTCGCAACATATTTGTACTGCATCTGACAAAGTTAATTTTGCTTTCTCGGCTTCACGAACCAATCCTTTTATAGCGGTTGCTGTAATAGGTTTCTTTTGTTTATTACGAACTTTAAGATAATCTTTCCACAAATTAACATCTACACCGTCAGGTGGAGAAATGTCTTTATTATGGTTATTGGTTATTGGTTCTTGGTTATTGGTTAGGTGCTGAGATGGTGCTGATTTCAGAACTGTTTTCAGAGTTGATTTCTTTTCTTGTTTGATTCTGTTGGCATTTCTAGCGGAATCGGCTTTAGCTTGGTATTTGATTATTTCCTCATCAGCACGCTTGTTGTGCCAACCATCACCATAAAATTCAAAAAATTCTTGTAGCAAAACAAGTACTATTGCTGGATTAGATTTAACTCGTCTAGCAACAAAAAATTCATCTGGGAAAGGTTGTTCGGAATGGTAGTAAAGGTCAATCATCCTTCGGTATGCCAAGTCTTCCTCATCTGTTAGGTGACTTGTGTGGGAAATATAATCCCCTATATGAAACGGATAATAATTCATAAATCCTTTATCAAAGGTATCACAAAAAAGTGTAGGGCAATCGGTGATGAAGCGATTTTTCGGTAATGAACCTAGCCCTACAAGAACTATTATATATCAATTTTGGAAAAGTGTAATACTTTTAAAATTATTTTTGCTTTCCCTCCTTTAATAACTTCACCACGCTTTACAGTTAAAACATCCACTTGTGAGTCGTCAGCAAACGCACTAGCTTGAACAAGTGCATCAAGGCATGACTTTATTGAATTGTCTATATCACGAATTCTTTTATCTGTTGGGTACAAAATTATTTCAATTTGCAATCTGGCGGTACCAAGATTTATTTTATTTAAGCTCACTATTTGAGCTACTGACGATTTAAATTCATTAGCTTTAGGTGTAAGAAATCTTCTGTTACCTTTAAAGCCCCAATAGGAATTTACGGAAGGTGGGTATGGAATAAAAAAAGTGTACATTTTTTAGTTTCGTTATATAATACATCTATGGTTACATTTCGTAGCCTACCATGAAAAGGGAGAAATAAAATGGGAATGTCATTACATGATCGTTACTATGAACCAGCAGACGATGACTCTGGTGATTTTATAGATGAAAGAACAAACGAATTGCTTAAAACTAAGGATTACGACCCATCCTTAATCCATCATCTTGCCGAAGCAATTTCTGAAGCAAAACCAGATGACCAAGCATCAATAAGCGATTTTATCGAGCAAAGCAACTGGGAAGCATTAGGCCGTAAATTATATTACATCAGTCATGAATATATGGAAAAATTAGCCGAGTCTCATGCTGTGCATGAGTATAACTCTGGCTTATTAAATGACTGAGGCTAACATGACAATTTATGTAATCACAGAAACAATCCGTGCAACCTTCTTAATTGAAGCAAGTTCCGAAGAAGATGCTTTTGTAAAAATTGATGAATTAAATCTTTTTGAAGGTCGAAAAGAAGTTATTGAAGCTATACGAATAGAAGTAGTTGATGTTCAAACTATACTTAAAGGATAAAATATGAAAACATTTTTAGAATTACGAAAAATTAATGTAAACGAACACACAGAAAAGAAAGGTAGATTTACTTACTTATCTTGGACATGGGCTGTAGACCAACTATTAGAGAATGACCCTTCAGCAACTTGGACATTTGGCGACCCAACTTATTTTGCTGAAACAGTAATGGTATATTGCACAGTTACCGCTATGGGCAAATCTATGACTTGTCAAATGCCAGTTATCAATAATCAGAACAAAGCTATTACTAATCCAAATGCAATGGATGTAAATACAGCTATGATGCGATGCCTAGTTAAGACAATAGCATTATTTGGAATTGGGTTATATATTTATGCTGGCGAGGATTTGCCACAGGAAGATCCAATAGACCAAGTAACTTTAGAAAAATGGATTAAGCTAATACAAGGTTCAATGGATGGTAATGAGTTAAAAATTGAATACTTTAATGCTTGTAAATTGGCTGTAAATGATCCTCAAGCATTAAAACAGCTTGAATACGCTAAAAATGGTAGAAAAATGGAGTTAGGACTATGACTACATTTACAACCGAAGACAGGATAGCGGTATCTTTTCCTGAAAGATTTTTAGAACAGGGCTCTAATGAGTGGAGAACAGTTAAACTTGGTCATGTTTCTGGAAGCAATATTGGTGCCGTAATGCAAAAAGGCAAAGGTGATGCACCATCCAAAACAAGGCAAAGTTTTTTAGAGAAAATTATTGCTGAAAGATATTCCGAAAAGATAGAAGATGGCGGTTATTCAAATGAGTACATGGAGTGGGGAACGCAAACCGAACCGCAAGCAAGACAAGCATACGAAGTTTCACGTGAAACATTTGTAGATAAAACTGGGTTTTGGAAACATCCTACAATTAAATGGCTTGGCTGTAGTCCTGATGGACTTGTTGGTAATGATGGGTTAATAGAAATAAAATGCCCTAAAACTTCAACTCATCTTAACTACATACTTCAAGATGAAATTCCAAGTGCTTATTATTTGCAAATGCAATGCCAAATGTGGGTAACAAATAGGGAATGGTGTGATTTTGTATCTTTTGACCCAAGAGTCCCAGAAAAGAATCGTTTGTTTGTTAAGCGATGCCATAGAAGCAATGATACTATTGCCGACATGGAGTTAGCAGTAATGGTGTTTCTAGCAGAAGTGGAAACTCGTTTAAATATCCTCTCAGGAGAAAAATGATGGCGGTTTTAAAATATGAAGTAAAAACTAAGAATGGCACTTACAAAGACCGAAATGGTGAAGAAAAGACCAAATGGCATCAAATGGGTGTATGCTTTGAAAATGATAAGGGACAATTATCTATTAAAATAGATTCTATTCCTGTAGGCTTTGATGGGTGGGTTTCATTATTTGAACCAAAACCAAAAGAAGGTGCAGTACAAACTCGTTCTTTACAACAATTAGAGGAAGATATACCTTTTTAAGCAATACGAGGGGGAAACCCCTCACTCCTATGGGGGGAAGTAAGAGCGGCATCTCTATAATCTGTTTCGGCATAAAGAACCGACCTTTTCGTGGCTTCCCCCCACCTAACATTTCACATAGAAAAATAAATTAAAAAAGTTTAAAAAAACTGATTTAGTTCGTAATAATCTATTAGATTCGTTATATAATACTTGTATGGAAACCAATTCCATAACACGAAAAAAGGAAATAAAAATGCAAAATCTACAAATCATCCCAGTATCAAAAACTGTTTTTAGGGTTTTAATGTCCACTAAGGAATCCGATGTTTTTTATGTTGCTAAAAAACGGAATGCTTGGGTAATTGCTAATCAAGGTCAAATTATTGACTTTGCTCCTAATAAATCTATGGCAATAGCTTCTGCCATCAATCATTGGAAAATTTAATCATGGAAATTGCTAAAAACTACATGCTGTATCTTGAAAATGGTAGAAAAGTAAAAGTTGCGGTTATTCCAGCTTTTGACAGCTTAGACAATACTATTGAGGTTATACAGCATCAATATGATTCAAAAGTTCGTAGTTGGTGTGAAATTTTTGAGGATGAAATATTATGAGAGATTTTATCTTTGCTTGCTTGTTAGGATTAATGTTCGGCATTATGTTTGCAGTTGGCTTTATGGATGTATCAGTATTTGACTTACTTAACCTCACGAAAAGGATTTAAAAATGGCACATGAATTAACAATTAGAGAAAACGGCTTCGCTGAAATGGCTTTTGTAGGCGAAACACCTTGGCATAACTTAGGTCAAGAACTTGACCAAAATGCGGATATGGCAACTTGGAGAAAAGCTGCTGGAATGGATTGGACTTTGGAATCATCCCCAGTGCACTTCAATGCAATGGGCAATGACCAACCCTTTGCTGGACAAAATGTTCTTTATAGAAGCGATACAAACGCACCTATGTCCATAGTTTCAGATAGGTATAAACCTGTACAACCAGCCGAAGTATTGGATTTCTTTAAAGATTTGGTTGAAGAATCTGGCTTTAAACTACATACTGCTGGAACTTTATTCGGTGGGAAAAGACTTTGGGCTTTAGCGGAAACTGGCAAATTTGGTGAAATTACCAAAGATGACGGAATAGGTGGCTTTTTATTGCTTTCAACTTCATGCGATAGGTCATTAGCTACAACTGCTAGGTTTACCTCGATTAGAGTTGTCTGTAATAACACTTTGTCTATGGCTACAGCCGATGGTACCGATTGTGTGTCATTTACCCATGCAAGGGAATTTGACCACAACTTAATGAAAGCTAAACTAGGCTTGGCGGTTGAATCATTCTCTGCTTTTATGGCAATGGGTCAATTCTTACAAAAGCAACAAATGAATGTCCATTCAGCAGAAGATTTTATTATTAAATTAATGGAAAACCCTTTAAGTATTGAATATTCAATGTTTGATGTTCGTAAAACCAAAGGCTTTACAAAGATTTTAGACTTATTTGAAGGTCAAGCCAAAGGTTCTGAACTTGTTGGTAAAACCAAATGGGGAATGCTTAATGCGGTTACCGAATACTATGACCATCACCTGCCTTCTAGAACGCAGGATGCAAGATTAAATAGCACTTGGTTTGGCACAGGTAATTCTATTAAAGCTAAGGCAATTCAGCTATTAGTTGCTTGACAATAATACTTTATCCTGTAATATATCCCCTATCTAATACTGATAGGGGAATTTTATGGCTAATGCCGCAACCAAAGTAAGAAATGCTTTTTTACAAAATTCTCATGACATGACTTTAGCTGATATAAAAGAGTTTATTGGGGACTTAAAGTCAAATGAAATTTCCATGGCTTTAGCATATTTGCGTAGGCAAAGATATTTAACAAGAGAGTCAATACCAAATGACAATCCAAAGCAAAGAAAAAGAGTATGGCTTTATAAATATTTCCCAACACCTTTACCAAAACAGGAGAAAAAATGACTGTACAAATCCATGAGCCCGAACCAACAGATATTGATAAGCTCAAAAATCACCCAAAAAACTATCGTGAACATCCAGAAGATCAGCTTGAACACCTGATGAAAAGTATAGAACAGCATGGGTTTTACAGAAATATCGTAGTTGCTAATGACTATACAATTCTTGCGGGTCATGGTGTCGTTAAAGCAAGCCGTAGGTTAGGTTTAAAAGAGGTGCCAGTGATTAGGTTGGAAATAGAACCAAACAGCACCAAAGCCCTTAAAGTGCTTGCTGGTGACAATGAATTAGGTAGATTGGCAGAGGTAGATGATAGAGAGTTATCTAAAATTCTTAAAGAAATTATGGAAATGGATGTGGAAGGATTGCTTGGCACAGGCTATGATGAAATGATGTTAGCTAATTTGGTTATGGTAACTAGACCATCAAGTGAAATAGCGTCTATCAAGGAAGCGGCTGAATGGATTGGAATGCCAGATTATGAGCCGAAAGAAAATGCTTTGCGTATTAATATCCAATTCCGAAATGCAGAAGACAGAGAAAAGTTTGCAGAAATTTCTAATATGAAAACTGGCAAAACTGATGGATTAACTTGGTCATATTGGTGGCCACACCGTGATAAAGAGGATGTATCATCCGTACAATATGACACCTAAACACCCAATTTATATTCTTTCAAAAGGAAGATGGGATGCTTGTACCACAGCAGACTTTTTAATTGAAGATAAAGTTAATTTTCAAATTGCGGTAGAGCCAGAGGAAGCAGATTTATACATAGAAAGGTATGGTGCTAATCGCATTGTGATTACTCCTGAAGCATTTTCTAAGCAAAAATTAGGTCCTGTACCTGTACGCAACTTTATACGAGAGCATAGTCAAAAAGCTGGACACAAATGGCATTGGCAACTAGATGATGATTTAAAGCAAATCTATTACTACACAAAGGGTAAAGGTGTTCGTGCCAATTCTGGAGAAGCATTTGCAAAAATAGAGCAGTTCAACGATATGTATGCAAACATAGGAATAATTGGGCTTTCAAGCAAAGTATTTGCCTTTTCAAAAAGCAAACCCTTTCAAGTAAACCAACAAGTTTATGGCTGTATTTTGTTTAATAATGATATGCCTTATAGGTGGAGATGCTTGGGAGAAGACACAGACATGACCCTTCAAGCATTATCGGGAAGGTTTTGCACCGTTTCAATGAATGTATATGTATTTGATACAGTTACAAGTGGTTCCAACAAAGGTGGAAATTGCGATCTTTATAAGGATGATGGTAGATTACAAAGAACTAAGGCATTAATCAAGAATTGGCCTCACCTTATAACTATTAGCAAAAAATGGGGTAGACCTAACCATGATTTAGGTCATATATGGAAAAAATTTGACTTTCCTTTAATTAGAAAATGAATACAAAATACCCAGTTTATGTAATATCTAAAGGAAGGTATGAGAATTGCCTAACCGCAAAATTCCTTATTAAAGACAAAGTAGATTTCCTTTTAGTAGTCGAGCCGCAGGAAAAGAACGAATACGCTGAACGATATGGTTCTGACCGCATATTAGTGTTACCTTTTAGCAATTTAGGTCTTGGGTCAATACCAGCAAGAAATTTTTGTTGGGAACACAGTAAAAAAAATGGTCATTTTAGGCATTGGATATTGGATGACAATATACGATTTATGCGTAGACTACAAAGAGGTAAAAGAATTGTTTGCAATTCATTACCAGCGTTTAAAGCAACAGAAGACTTTACTGACAGATATGAAAATATAGCAATAGCTGGTATGAACTATACCTTTTTTGCCATTAATAAAATGCCACCTTTTTATTTAAACTGCCATGTTTATAGCACTTTGTTAATACGAAATGACCTGTCATATAGGTGGAGAGGAAGGTATAATGAAGATACTGACTTATGTTTACAAGTTCTTTCTGGTGGTTGGTGTACTGTGCTTATGAATGTCTTTTTGATAGAAAAAATGGCAACTATGACCATGAAAGGCGGTAATACAGACGTCCTTTATAAGAATGATGGTCGTTTAACAATGGCAAAGTCGCTTGAAAGAATGTGGCCTGGAGTTGTAAAGACCGATAGAAGATATGGCAGACCACAACATGTAGTTGCAAACTCATGGAAAGGCTTTGATACACAGCTTATTAGGCGAAAAGATATAGATTTTGACAACTTACAGCCTAATAACTATGGAATGAGTTTAAAAGTAGTATCCGATGGCATTAAATCAGAAACCCTTAAGGAATTTGTCAATAGTCAAAATGAATAAAGTACAGAAGGAAATATATCGTTGTGGAATTAGACAGTTGCTTCAATGGCGTAAAGAATGGGGTTTAAGAAAGTTTAGGGAATATACCTATAGCTATACTATGCATCCAAAGTGGCATTTGTACTCAGATGACTTTACTATGCAATGGCGATTAGGAAACAGAGGGAATAAAGGTGATTGGAAATAAGGAGATTCTTATGCCTGTAATTAAAAAGCAAGATGGCTGGTATTGGGGAAGCAAAGGACCATTTACAAGCAAGTCTAAAGCATTACAAGTAGCCGCAGCCGCACATGCAAGTGGATTCCAAGAGGAAAAAAGAGATAAAAACCTATGTATAGCCCTCGATTATCACAATACATATTCCGCAGACCCTAAGTTTTGGGATACTTTTATTTATATGGCATGGATGCGTAAATGGGATGTTTATTGCGTAACCCATCATACTGGCGAAAAGCAAAATGAAAAGCTAATGGACAGTATTGGAAAAATATTAGATAAAGACAAGATTATCTTTACTATGGGTAAGGCTAAGTTAGAGTATTGCAAGTCAATAGGGTTAGAGATAGATATATGGATAGACAATAACCCTATACATATCATAGAGGACCCTACCGCATAATGCCTACTTTGCCTACTTATACCAAGTGCATAGAGTTAGGGTGTAAGGAGCAAAGGATAGGTAAAGGCTCCTTCTGCCAAATACATAGCATTAAGAAGGAAGTAACACAGGAAAGATGGGACAGGCAAAAGCAATACAAGAGTCTATTTTGGAGACACATGAAACGGACACAGCTGAGTAGGAGTCCTTTGTGCGTATGTTGCTTAATAGCAGGCAGAGTATGTCAAGCAAGTGTAGTAGACCATGTCTTTCCATGGGCACAAGTAGGTGAGCACGCTTTTACTCATAATCTATTCCAATCACTATGTGTTGAGTGCCATTCACATAAGACTGTATTGGAACAGAGGGGTGTTATCGAACATTACACAAACAAAACAATGACTTACAGCCTATCCGACTATGGCTATATGGTCGCACAGGAGAAAAATTCCGTTGAAACTTAAAATAGAACACATGCTCTTGGATTCATCATGGGCATAAAACAAGTGTAATGTAATTTGACAGAGGGGGGTCACTTAGGCTACGATTGCTTCCATGAATAAGAAACCACCAGAACTTCACATCGTTGATGGAACCAAGTCAAGGACTCGAGGCGATATAGCAGCCTTGCCCGACAGCATCAGGAAAAGAATTCCTAAGGCTGAATGGCTTGATAACCCTGACGCATGGGATAAGCAACAGTTTATAAATGAGACTGCAGACTTCCTACATTCCGTCTATGGGATAGGAAACGACCAAGACAAGCATGCTTTATCTATGCTAGCTGACCAAATAGAGGTTTATGTGGATTGCTCCAAAATGCTACAGTTTAAAGACGATAGCGGTAAAAGGCAGAGTCGTTTAGTGATACCTCAAAACAACAATGCGACCCTTGCTCCTAGCCCTTGGTTAAGTATTCGTAATAAAGCTACTACTCTTATTATTCAATTAATGAATGAGTTAGGGCTTACCCCTAGAGGAAGGCTATCATCTGGTAAGGTAGAGAATAATAGTCCTGTCTCACAATTCCTTAAAGGACCATTTGCCTCGTGAATATAGAATTTAAAAGTATGCCAATGAAAGTTTATGAGCTTGGCATAGTATATGAAAAAACCTACAGCCGACTAATTCTTTGTTTTTTTACTTGGTACATAGAGATCAACTTTAAATAATGAAGTGGGAAACTGGGCTTGAATATGCTCATGATGTAATAAAGGGTGAAATTAATGTCTGCCGAGATGTGAGGCTGGCTTGCCAACGCTTTATTAATCAATATGAGAATAAAGAATGGGAATGGGTATTCGATGAAAGAGTACCACAGCATGTATTATCTTTTTGTTCCAATCTAAAACACACCAAAGGACCACAGGCTGGAAACCCTATAATACTCGAGCCATTTCAAATCTTTATCATTTGTGCCATTTATGGGTTTCGTGGAAAGAAGGATAAAACTAAACGGATGGTGACGGATGTAATTGTCTTCATTCCTCGAAAAGCTGGTAAATCTACCATTACAGCCGCAATAGCACTATACGAACTATTATGTGGTGAAGCTGGAGCAGAGGTATTTACCCTAGCAACTAATAGAGAACAAGCCACGATTGTCTTTGATGCCGCTAAAGGATTCGTGGAGAATATGCCTACAGACCTACAGGCACTCTATAACATATCAAGATATGAGTTAAAAAAAGGCGGTGATTCCCAATCCACCTTTAAAGCCCTTTCTAGAGACACAAAGAAATCTGGTGATGGTAAGAATCCATCTTGCGTAATTGTGGATGAAGCCGCTCAAATTGTGGACAGAAATTCGATTGAGGTATTACATTCAGGTATGGTCGCAAGGCAAAACCCATTACGAATCTATATTACAACCGCATCCTTTTCTAAAGACACGAAGTTTTTTGAAGATATGAGTATGGTTCAGTCCATGCTTAATGGGGAAGCTAGTGATAACCCTAGATGGTTTGGATTAATGTATGGCTTAGACCCACAGGATGACTGGAGAGATCCTAATACTTGGGCAAAAGCAAATCCGATGCACGGAATATCAGTCTTTGAGGAAGCAATAGCACAGCGAGCAGAGGAAGCAAAGCATAAGCCTGCAGTGCTTAATGAGTTCCTTTGCAAAACCCTAAACATCTATGTTAGTGCAAACTCAGCTTGGTTAGACAGAGATATGTGGGACAAAGCTATTGCTCCACCAGATGACAGAGAACCAGAGGCAGTCTTTATTGGATTCGACCTAGCCGCTACTCGAGATTTAAATGCGGTATGTACTTTAAAACGCTATGGTGAGATGGACTACTATGCTGAATGGCAGTTCTTCCTTCCTGAAGCTGGTTACGAGATAGTTCCAAAACATTATCAGGATATTTTTAGAGTTGCGATTGACTCAGGAATACTTAGACTGACCGAGGGTAATGTAATGGACGATAGGGAGATTTCCGCTTACATAATGCAACAATGCGAGAAGTATGAGGTGAAAGAGGTTGGATATGATGCTTATAATGCCGCTTCATTGGTTGCGCGACTTCACGACAATGGGGTTCCTGTTAAAAAGGTTGGACAGGGTATGAGCGTGTTATCAAATCCATCAAAATATGTAGAGAAACTAATACTAAATAATCAAATCCGTCATAATGGAAACCCATTTCTTGGGTGGCAATTAGGTAACTGCGAAGTTTATGAGGATGTGAATGGCAATATTAAAATCCGTAAAAACGAAGCTGACAAATCAGCTAAGGTTGATGGCATAATAGCAATGATTATTGCGGCACATTGTTCATTGGATAACCCATTTATATCAAATAGCTTTGGATTCCGTAGTTTTTAAGGTAATATTGTCAAAAAATTGGGGGTTTTTATGGGTGTTTTAGATATTTTCCGTGCTAAGAAAACAGTAGTAAAAGAAAATAACACCCTTTTTGGACAAACCCAATTAGGTAATCAAATCGTTCGCCAGACACAAGATGGTCGTGGCGGTGCGAATTTCCAACTATTATATGTAACCACAAGCTCTACAACCAATGCTGGTCGTATTGTGGATATGTCCGTACTGACACGGAACAGCACAATTATGTCTTGTGTTGGAGTTATTGCCAGAACATTAGCCCAATGCAGTATTTATATTGCTTATAAGACGGATGAGGGTGTTTTTGAAGACGCTTTAAGTTCTAGTAAAACTGGTGCTAGAGATAAAGCAAAAGCAAAGCAAGTATTAAACCTTTTACAGGAACCAAACAACTTTCAGAGCCAATATGAGTTCTGGTATCAGTGGGCAATGTGGCAATTACTGTCTGGCGAAACTTTTACCTTGCTATTCCGCAAAGACCAGAATGATGCCGCACAAACACCGATAGAGTTGTACAACTTGGATTCCACGCTGATTACAACGCAAATGAATCCAGCTAGATACCCAACTTACCGCTTATCCACTCCTTCTTATGGCTTTAATAGGGATGAACCATTAGCCTCCCATCAAGTAATACACATTTCAGAAGCTGCATGGCAAGGTTCTGCTGGTTTCAATAAGGGTATTTTAGCTACTGAATTGGTAGCGTTAGATCAAGATATTGACCTATATGCTAACTATGTAATGCAGAATGGTGCGAAACCTAGCGGTATGTTTGTTACTGATGCTGTAATACCAGATGCTAAATATAAAGAAATTGCTGGTCGATTAAAAGAAGCATGGGCTAGCATGACAGGGTCAAAGCCTACCGATTTAAGCAAACCAGGTCAAGGAATGCTATTAGATCAAGGTATGAAATACCAGCCTTTACAGATGCTTACGCTACAAGATGCGGATTGTGCAAAATTAAAAGAACAAACAACAAAACGTATTTGTGCTTTGTTTGGTGTACCGCCAGCTATGCTTGGTATATCTGACCAAAAGTTTAATAATACCCAAACTTTATTAGATGAGTATTATAAAACTACGATGTACCCAATGATTATTAGCATAGAGCAAAAGTTCAAGCAATCGTTATTAAGAGGTTATCCTAACTTATCAATTCGTTTTGATACCAAAGATTTCTTAAAAGGTGCCGCTTTAGACCAAATGAACTTTGTTAATGCTGGAGTTGCGGGTGGAATTATGACTCCTAATGAGGCTAGAGAATATATGAATATGCCTAAGGTAGATGGAGCAGACGACTTATTAGCGGTTAATGCTAAAGCTATTTCAGCAGATAATGTACCAGTAACGCAAAAAACTGCTAAAGTACACGCATTGCCGGGCAGTTCTCCACAAGATACTGGAGGTGGCGGTGGAAATCAGACAAAGAAAATGAACATAGGAAAAACCTAAATGAAAGCAATTAATAAAATAATTGGTGTATTTGGTTATCAACTTACGAAAAGTTCTGTTAAACTACCAAAAAAATCAGCACCTTCCCCAAAAATACAAGATAATAATCAGGCTATTCACAATGGGGCTATAAATGAATCAAAACCTAAATCTAATATGCGAAGCAAAGCTCAAACTCAGCCAATCCTCAAAAGAGGATCCAAGCGGACAACTTGAAGCAAGAGTAACGACTTGGGGTGCTAGAGAAGGTGCTGATGGAAGAAAATTCAACTATCAGCCAGAAGGTTTTATGACTTGGGCAAAAGAATTTGCAACTAATGGTAAACCATTACCTATGTTCCTTAATCATAATGATATGGGAATGCCTGTAGGTCAATGGAATGAATTTAATTTCGATAAAGAAGGTATGACTGCCAAAGGTGAGTTGTTTATGAACACAACTACTGGCTCTGATTTATACGAAGTATTAAAAAATTCTCCTAATCTGTTTGGTGGTGTTTCAGTTGGTGCTTATGCAGACGAAGCACAGTTTGTCGACCAAGATGGAAATCCAGTTGATGATGATGGAGATGACGAATCTTTTTTTCAAATTACCAAAGGCGGTTTGCGTGAGGTTAGTGTAGTTATGTATCCTAACAATCCAGCCGCTGAAATCCAAAAATTAGAGTGCTTTGATGCCGAAGGGCATTTAAACCCTCGCATAGTTGAGGAAGCCTTGCGTGATGCTGGTCTTTCCAAGAAGGGTGCGACCACCGCATCTTCCGTCTTTAAAAAGATTCTTGAATTGCGTGATGCAGACAAGGAAATTAATAAAGAAACCCCACAACCAAGTGAATTGGAAGCGGTGGTAAATGAAGCTGACGAAATCCTTAAAGCATTAGAGCTAAGAGAGATTAAGAAAGCATTGTCAAAACGCATCAAATAAAGGAATTATTATGATTGAGCAAATTACGGAAAAGCTAGATGCTATTGAAGTATCTAACGAAGCCAAAATTCAAGCAGTAAAAGAGGAAACAGTAGCCGCAGTTGAAGCCGCTAAAGCGGAATTTTCTGAAAAGGTTATTGCTTTAGAAACCAAAATTTCACAAGTGCAAGCACCTGAAATCATGCGTACTCCAGCTAAATCAGTAAAACAAGATGTAAATCGTAATGTTACTGAGCAGTTGAAGAAAATGGTTAAAAAGGGTCGTTTGGAAAAAGAATTCGTAATGTTTGCTGACGAATCTGAATACAACGCATACATGCAAGAAGATGGCTCACAAATTGGTAATCCTGCTGGTTACGGTGGCGGTTACAATGTCGGTGGTCGTACTGCCTACGATCCTGTGTTCCACAAATTGCGTTTAATGAACCCACTCCGTGGTGTTTCACGCAATGTAACTACAGATGGTTCAGTCTATCAGTTCCGTGCTAAGACAGGAAATGCTGGTGCTCAATGGGGCTATGCAATTCAAAACAACGGTGCTCCAACGACACAAAACACAAACATTTGGCAAGTTGTTCTTCAAGACATTAACGTCCAGTTCCCAATTCGTACTGCGGCACTAGATGATATTGATGGCTTAGAGTCAAATGTTGTGGATGATATGTTGCTTGAATTTAGCCAACAAGAAGGTTTGGCAATGATTCAAAATGACGACCAATCATCTCCAACTGGTAATCCTTATGGTGGCTCTAATGGTATTCGTGGTTTAAATCAGTATGCTAATGGTCAAATGGGTTATAACGGTGGCACAATTTCTACTGCTGCTTTTGGCACAAGTGGAACTGCATCTACCGATGGTTTAGCTACTATTGCTACTTATGACCAAACTACAACCAATGGCTATGCTACTGGTGGTGCTGGTGCAAACAATGTAACTTTTGATGATGTAATCACATTCTTACATAGCTTGCCACAGGAATACTGGACTCCAGATGCAAAGATTATTATTAATCCATTCTTCTTGGCACAAATTCGTGGTTTGAAGGATACCAACGGAACTCCTATTTTTGATCGTATGACACCATTGATTACTGATGGCATTGTTGGTCAAATTGCTGGCTTTGATGTTGTGGTTAATAAGTATCTTGATACTCCATATCAAACTGCGGCTAACACTACCAATGAAAGCCTTTATCCAATGTATTTTGGACAATGGTCAAGATTCCACACAATCGTGGATCGCTTGAATATGGTATTGCGTAGATATGACCAAACTTTGCCTGGATTTATAACTTTCTACGGAGAAAAGCGTCTCGCCACAAGCGTAGTCGATCCATTCTCTGCAATTCGTTATCGTTCAACTGGCACAGCGTTGGATGCTTAATAAAGTTGGGGGAGTCAAAAGCTCCCCCGCTTTTAAAATTTTTAACTTGGAATCAATATGGCTAATCTAATTCTTGAAGCAGTCCAAACCGCCCTTAAAGACGGAGAGGCTACAGTAAACCTTAATGAAACTGGCTCTGCACTTACTGGCTCTGGTTCTGGAGTTGGTGGTCGTGTAATTTATGATGATGCGTTTGCCGCATTGCGTCAAAACAATCCTATTCGTAATGCTGGAGCAAGAGTAATTCAAACTATTGGCTCAGATGAAGCGTTTGTTGCTAAAACTGGCAATATTACCAATGTCCAGCAAGGTAGTACATTTAACCCTTGGGGTTATCCAATTAACAATAACAATGCACATGGAGCAACGGGCATTGCTACTACTTACTGGCAAATACCAGTTCGTGACTTAAATGCTGTCGTTCCTGTCCGTACTGCAGTAATGGGCGATATTAATAATATTAATGAAGCTATTGTTGGCGACATTATGTTGGAATTTGCACAACAAGAAGCACTTTCCATGATGCTAAACAATGACCAAGCTGGTTCCACAACTTATAACTATGGTGCTACTTTAGGTTTGCGTGGTTTAAATAGTTATGCTGGTTCTACATCTGCAGCTTCATTTGGAAGCAATGGTTCTGCAATTACTAATGGTTTACATACAGTTTTACAAGTTGCCCAAGGAAGTGCTGGTGCAGTTACTTATAACGACTTAGCTAACCTATATGCGGCTTTACCATCACAGTATTTAGCGGACACAACGACTTGCTGGATGATGCACCCAACTACAATTAAGAATTTGCGTGAATTAGTAACAACTACCTCTGGTGTGCCTTATTTCATAGAAGTTGGAGACGATGATGGCGGTGCGGTTATTTATATTTTTGGCAAGTGCGTTATTCCTAATCCATATATGCAGGTGGCTGGTGCTGGCAACTATCCAGTTTACTTTGCCGCTTGGAGTCAATTCGTAACTATTGCGGATAATGAATTAATGAGTATTAAGGCTTTTGGGCAAACAAACCCAGGCTTCATTACTTTATTCTGTGAAAAGCGTGTTGTTTCTACAATTCGTGATGTATTTGCTGGTGTCCGTCTGTATCACTCTTAAGGTAAGCCATGCCACTAGATAGTTTAACTAATGGTCCCTTTTTAGGTACTACTAGAAATCCATATAGCTATGAAAAGATAGAGCAAGTTAGTCGTGATTTTCAGACTGCATGGCTAACGCTTGACCAAATTACACAACAGTTAAATCTGTTTCATGATGAAAGTCAGGATTCATACCTTGTAGGGCTTGAATTAGCGACTCGTATGGCTATTGAGGACTATCTTGGCATGTCGATATTTCCAATTAAATATAAAGTTTACTATGGCGTTTATAATGGAATGACAGGCACTTCTATGAGTTTAGACTTGCCAGAAGTAAGTCAGGCAAATGGAAATACTGCAGGAGTAGTTATAAATGAAGTTGCTTATTACTCTGGTGCAACTCCTCCCGTCTATACTGTGCTTACACCTAGCAGTTATTATTATGACCCTACAGGTAACAAAGTAATTGTTACTGGTATTCCTGACTCTGCTAGCCAGATTATGACCAATCCTATTGTGGTTACTTACACAACAAATCGTAGTCCATTAGCGAACTACCCTGTCATCCAACAAGCTGGATTGTTGCTTTTAACACACTTATATAATAATCGTAGCAATAGCTTTCAAGGTGCGTTAAATAACATTCCTTTTGGTGTAGACCAGCTTTTAAGACCTTATAAGCCTTTGGTGCTGTAATGACAATCGCTCGGTATGAAAACCTAACGATTAATAACTTAACCTTTGGAACAGACTCCTTTGGTGAAGGTTCTACATCAATAACCCCTTGGTTTGAAACTAGGGCTAGAGTTAAGGATGTTCGTAATGGTGTACAAATTACCAAAGACGAAAGGGTTTATACCGATTTAACGACCTTTACACTCAATTACACTCCAAATACCCGAGAGATTGTGGATAATCAAAATCTATATAGTATTACATGGAGAGGTCATGACTGGAGAATTACTGACTGTTTAGAAACAAATGACCGCATGAATGTAGTGTTTATGTGTTACAGAAATGACCCTACGACACCAGTATGACAGTTCAGAATAATCCAGCACAATATGCACAGGCTACGCAAGCACAACTGCAAAGCATTGTGGGTAATGAAATACCTGTTTACGAGGATTTCAACCGAAACTTTGCTACAGAACCTAAATTTTTGACTTGGATGATTCGTAATATCCATCAACCTGTCTATACAGGTCCAAACCAATCTGTAAAGGGCATTGATAGACCTACCATCCAAATAAATGTTTTTACTGCAAGATCAAGTGATGCTTGGAATATAACTAATACTATATTACAATCCTTACATGGTTATAGTGGATTATATGGAGGGGCTACTTATGGCTTCGAAATATCCAAAGCCGATGTAGATGTGCTTTACAAAACTTATGATAATACTGTAGGATTGCACCATGTAATTATGGATTGCACTTTGGACATTCCAGCTTAATAAGATAGAATTTACCAATAACTTTTTATAAGGAATTAAAATGGCTCTCCCTAATCAAATT
>Ga0194047_10000482_pt1 | contig 27078 bp, 25 predicted proteins | sample JunL225m_MetaG_2_FD_160070 | JGI IMG/M metagenome (GOLD analysis project Ga0194047, IMG submission 160070) | Anoxic zone freshwater microbial communities from boreal shield lake in IISD Experimental Lakes Area, Ontario, Canada - Jun2016-L221-5m | ecosystem: Environmental > Aquatic > Freshwater... | reverse complement strand
CTACTATGTCCTTTGGTTTGTAAAGTATAAAAGAGTTTTCTAAATACTGTTTTACTATCTTTTCTGGCGGTAAGATTGCGGTTTGTATTCGTAAAGCGTATTCTATTGATTGAGTTATTTCCCTGTTCTTTTCTTCCACTATAGATTTCTGTTCAGTAATAGTTTTATTTTTCTCCAATAGTTCTTGTTTAGATTTTTGAGCCCTACCAAGCATCTTGCCAAGTAAAGTCAATGTAATTACAATATAAATTGGCTGAAAATCTTTTATTTGTTCATCTAATTTAAACACTTTCAATATTACTATAACAGCAATAAGGACAAGGATTACAAAAACTGAAATCTTCTCAAACTTGTCATATGTTTTCCAACTACTGATTAATCTTTCTTTCGTATCCTTTTTCACAATACTCCCAATCAATGTTGTATTCATATAATTCTCTTTTGAATTTTTCATATTATTATTTTTTGATTTATTGTCAAGTTCGTTTCGTTATGTAGTTCGTTCGGGTTTCGTATGCTTGCAGATAACATATTAATATGCGAAACAAATGTACCAAAACTTTCGTTAATCAATACTTTCAATTAGGATTAACGAAAGTTTTATGTTTTAAAAGTTTCGTATTTATTTTTCAAATTAACCTGTCTAATGGACTTTGTATTTTGCTCAACATCTTTTTCCGCCCTTGTTGGTCTTCCTTTAAAGTAAGCAGAAAAGATGCCTTTGCTGGTGTTTTTTCACCAACAAACAAACGACTCTTTGTATACACCACTTTTTTCATCTCCCAAATATACACCAATTTTCAAATCCCCCCCAAAACACACCTTATATATATGTATGGTTTTACGGATGGCAGGAAAATATCCAAATGGGGTAGTTGTGGTTTAGGTTCTCTGCCAAAATGACTGTTTTTGGTAAATGTGGGTTTGCACAACTGTCAAAAGTATCGTTTTTCTCGTGTTGTGGGTTTCCGCAACTGCCCAAAGTAACGTTTTTCCCCTATTGTGCAAACCCACAAGTGCCCAAAGTAACGTTTTTCTCGTGTTGTGGGTTTGCACAACTGACAAAAGTATCGTTTTTCTCGTGTTGTGGGTTTGCACAACTGCCAAAAGTATCGTTTTTCTCGTGTTGCGGGTTTGCACAACTGCCCAAAGTAACGTTTTTCTCCTGTTGTGGGATTGCACAACTGCCCAAAGTAACGTTTTTCTCCTGTTGTGGGTTCCCGCATTTTTTGTGAAACTGATTTTTAGGGATGTTACGAAATCTAATTATTTTCAAAAACCTGATATATGTCATGTTCTATTTTGGCTTTTGTTCCGAATTTTGGGTCAACATTACAAAACAACATTAAAAAATTTGAAATCATGAAAAAAACAGGTTGGAAAGGTAGTTCAAATCCTTTTATTTACTCAATGGAACGAAGCTTACAAAATGCAGTTTCCATCATCGTTTATCATTTATACCGTTTGTTGGCACACAAAGGCGAAAGCGCAGGGCATCTGGCTATGTACACCGATTTTGAACCTGCTGCTACCATCGTTATCAACTTAGCAAGCAAAAAAACTGGCGACAAAGAATCGCAATCCGTTTTAACTGCCGATTTCGAATCGGTTTTTAGAGACATGTCGACCAAACTTGACGATTTCGACAGCCTTGTGCGCGCTGTACACCATGTAAACACTACTCCTTACAATTTAATAATGGGTCGCACCCGCGATAGGTTTTACAACGGTTCGTACGAAGAGCGCATTGGTGCGCTAAAAGCCATGGAAGACATCATGACTGCCCAACTAGTGCCACTTGGTGCAGCCGCTGTAAAGGCTTATAGGTTGGAGATTGAAGCTCGTCATGAGGCGCAACAACTAGCCATGACCGAAGTAGGAAACGATGCCACCGATTTGATGACCAACTTAGCGATATGCACCAAAAAATTGAACAAAAACCGAGGATGGTTAATCTTTAACCATGGAGATGATGATAATTGCCAAGCCATCGTTAATACCTATTATCCACTCAATTTGCTTGGCGACCGCTCGGCCAAAGGGCATTACCAACTGATAGTGCCAAAAGCCGAATTCAGAAGAATATGTATTCATACGTTTTTACCGGGCGAGTCGGTAGACCTAGTAATAGGCGATGCCGATGTGTGGATAAGCATGGCTGACGATGCCACACATGCCATTGCTTCGGGCTACCGTGCGGTGGCAGGAAGCACCGTTACTGTTAATCCAACCGTTTTTGGCGACCTCACCAAAAAATACGTAATAGCTACCAACGCTAGCCTCACCACTTCGTCAGATGTTATTTTTAATATAGTTAAATAGGCTATAGCGAATAGCGAATAGTGATTAGCGAATAGTGATTAGCGAATAGGAATTAGCACGAAATGAAAAAAGCCCTGAACATGATTGTTTGGGGCTTTTTTTTTATGTATGAACTTTACGAAATACGAATGGTACGAATTTACGAATGGTTGGATTACGAAGAGTGATGCGCTGACTAACTGCACCTGATTGAAGTGGAAATCCTTTTTCTTTGACCTTTTCGGGCAAAGAAAAAGATTGGAACGAAAAGCAGGACGAAAGGAAACGAAGTGTGATGAACTACCTGCCACAATTTGGTTGTTGGTTGTTAGTTGTTGGTTGATGGTTGATAGTTGTTGGTTGTTGGGGAAAAACAATGGAACTATTGACCAATTGCCTACTGCAAAATTGCAGAATTGCCTTTAGCTCCGTTGATAATGCATCACTACAATGCCACAATCAAACTGTTTTGCGTTTATCAATTTCAGTTTCAGTGTGCCTTCGTATTGCGAAAAAATGGATAAGCCTTTGCCAATGGCCGAAGGATTGATAAATAAATAATAATCATCAATAAGGTTGGCTTTGATAAGTGCCGAAACGAAAGTGGCACCTCCGTAAGCAATGATATCAGCGCCCGGTTGGCTTTTCAAACTTGCTATTTCGGCAGCTAGTTCTCCTTTGGCTAGTTGGGTGTTGGGCCATTTCGATTGGTCGAGTGTGCGGGTAAATACCACTTTGGGGGTATCGGTGAATTTGATGCCTGCTTCATGTTGTGCATCGTTCGCATCGGCTGCTACTGTTGCCCAATACGGAATAAAACCTTCGGCCAGCTGTCGACCAAGCACAATACAATCGACCGGTTGGGTAAGTTCGGCAACAAATTGTTTTAGTTCTTCGTCCCAATTCCATTCCATCCAATCCATTTGGCCAGTAGGCGTTCCAACAAAACCATCGATGGTAAGTTGCATTTGTAATTTTAGTTTTCGCATCATTAAATCAAGTTGTTCGTTTGGTTAATGCTGCGAATTTAAATTAATTTTCAAATTAATAACAGAGAATACAAAATGAAAGAAATGAAAACTTGAAAAATACTTATCTTTGACAAAAAAACTTGAATGAAAAACATAGAAACCATGCCCGATGCTTCAAAAGTATGGGTGTATCAAAGTAAAAGAATACTGAGCGATAACGAAGTAAACATGATAGCCGAAGCAGGCGCTAAATTTGTAGAAAATTGGACTGCACATGGTGCCAAATTGGATGCGTGCATTGATGTTGTTCACCATCGTTTCATTGTTTGCTGTGTAAACGAGGGCCAAGCCACAGCTAGTGGTTGTAGTATCGATTCGTCCATCCGTTTCATGAAAGAAGTGGACACTGCCTTAAAACTTGATTTATTCGACCGTATGCAGGTGGCTTACCGCAATGGAAATACAATAGAAAGCTGTAGCATGAGTGAACTAAAAAACCTTGCTAGTGCGGGAAAGGTAAATAGCGAAACCATTGTGTTCAACAATATGGTGACAACCAAAGCAGAACTAGAAAAAGCTTGGGAATTGCCATTAAAAGAAAGTTGGCAGAAACGAGTATTGGCTTAGTGTTCCACAGGTACTTCTTTGGTCCAGCCTTGTAAGTTGTTGGCCATGCTGCGAAGCAAAAGTTCAAGTTGTTGCAATGCAGGCGGGCCGGCTTGTCTATCGGTAACCGATTTCAATTCGCCATCATACGAATAGGTAATAACCACCGAAGGAAAATCAGAAGTTTTAGAAAGGTATTCTTTATCGAATCCAAGGAAATTGGCTTTATCAAAGGCTTCCACCACTTCACTCAATTCTTTATCCGTAATCGGTTTGGTGTATCTACCAAGTCGTTCAACATTCAATTGTCCTACAAATGTCATGGTTTTAGTGCCTCCATTGATGGTGAACGTTGTTACCGGACATTTACCAAAACAAGCTGTTTGTCGGCAAGTGATGATTATCTTCGAGAGGTCTTTCGAAGGTTTTGTTACAGCCGTTTGTTGAGGTTTGTTGCAAGGAGCAAGTATCAAAATAAAAAAAGAATACAGGAGCGTTTTCATGATGAAATGTATATTATTTGAATAAAGGCATTAAAAGCAATATGCACGAAAGGGCTACCAAAACAGCTACTGCCGACCAACCAATAATATTATTTAAAGGTTTGTTTACATGTTTTCCCATGATGCGTTTGTTGTTTACAAGTAATATCATGCACACTAATACTACTGGCAATAGCATACCGTTAAGTACCTGCGACCATAAACTAATAGCGATAAGTGGTGCGTTTGGAATAAGAATAATAAGAGCCGAAATAACGATAATGCCTGTATACAGATAATAAAACTCAGGAGCTTCTTTCCATTTCTTATCTATTCCAGCCTCAAAGCCGAATGCTTCGCAAACATAAAAGGCGGTTGCCAATGGCAAAATAGTAGCCGAAAATATAGAAGCAATGAATAATCCAAAAGCGTAAACAAATCCTGCTAATGCTCCAGCCAAAGGTTTCAGGGCCATGGCTGCATCTTTGGCTTCGTTGATGACGATTCCGTTTTCGTGCAAAGTAGATGCACAAGCAATGATGATGAAAAAGGCAACCACCACAGTGGCGATGCATCCAATAAGTATATCAATGAGAACATATTTATAGTTCTTCATTTTTAGTCCTTTTTCAATTACCGATGATTGCATGTAGAATTGCATCCAAGGAGCAATGGTGGTACCCACCAAACCAATGACCAATGCAATGCTTTGTGAGGTCATGTCGAGCTGAGGATGAACAATGGAATTACCTATTTCGGCCCAATGAGGTTTGCCCATTATTGCCGAAACAATATAAGTTAAGAGGCAGACACTAAAAACAAGAAATATTTTTTCCGCACTCTGATAAGTCCCCTTGACGACTAAGACCCATATTCCAAAAGCTACCAAGGGCACCGAGATGTATTTATTTATTCCAAACACTTCCATACTACCTGCCACACCTGCAAATTCAGTGGTAGTGTTTCCAATATCGGCAATCAACAAACCAACGAAAATAAAGAAGGTAACCTTTACCCCAGCATTTTCACGAATTAAATCAGCCAAGCCTTTACCCGTTACTATTCCCATGCGAGCATTCATTTCTTGAATAATAATAAGTACAATGAACGATGGTATTAGGGTCCACACCAATTTATAACCATAAAGCGCACCTGCAACCGAATAGGTGGTGATACCTCCAGCGTCATTATCTACACTCCCGGTAATGATTCCTGGGCCAAGAACAGCAGCAAACACTGCTAGTTGTGCCCAAAATCTTTTTCTTTTAATCTTTAATAAAGCCATACAACGATAGACATTTAATTATTTGGTTTTACCTTTATTTAGCAAATCTTCAACAATATCATCAATTACCACCATGCCTTCCAATTGCTTTTGTTTATTAATAACAGGCACAGCCAATAAATTATATTTCGAAACAATTTCTCCTAGTTCATCAATATCATCATCATCAAACACCGTCACTGGATTTTTCTTCATGATGTCTTTCATTGTCGAATCGGGATGAGCCACCACAATGTCTCGAAGTGATGCAGAAGAAAGGAATTTGTCGGATTTATCTACAACAAAGAGCGCATAAATTGTATTTGCCTCCGGCTTTTGTTCACGCAGAAAAATGAGTACATCATTTACTTTTGTGTTTTCTTTAAACGAAAGGTAATCAGTACTCATGATACTTCCCACCGAATGTCCAGGATACTCGAGAAGTTCACGCACTTCTTCCGAAGACTCTTTGTCCATCTCCATGAGCAATTCCTCTGCTTTCTCCTCGCTAAGTTCTTCTAACAAATCGGCAACCTCGTCAGCAGGCATTTTTTCGAGTACATCTGCAGCTTTTTCAACTGAAAGACTTTCTATGATTTGCACTTGTGCATGAGGTTCAAGTTCCTCCAATACATCGGCAGCATGTTCATCATTCAAAGCTTCGAACACACGAGAACCTTCGTACTTACCAAAATCTTCGATAATATCGGCTACATCAGAAGGGTGAAGAGTTTCCAATTTGGCCACTGTTTTAGAAAGTTTTATACCTGAATGTCCATAATCAACAGCGCCTATATCATCCCAAAGAAAGAACTTCGAAGGAATGGAAACTTTGAATGGTTTAAGCAAATTAGTTATCCTTTTTGCAACGCCTAAACGTCTCAATAGGCCTTCTACCCCAACATCCACAGCCACAGCAAATATTCCAGAAGGAATAGAAACTAACCGTATATCATTAACTCGAACAAGTTTTCTACCATTAATGTCAACAATTTGTTTGTCGAGCACATTATCCACCAAGAAAAGTGAATGATGAATTACATCCACAGAAGGGTGTTCTATCTTTTCGCAAATGATTTTATAGTTATCGTTTTTCTTTTGAATCTCTATGTATTGAGAATTCAGATAACGAATCTGTTTTTTGTGTTTAACTTGAAACGCGATGACTTTAGGGCGAATAGGCTCGTTATCTGGATGTAATGGAGTCTGATTTTCAATAATCAAATCCTTAAGGATACCAATGGTTTTACCATCGAGTCCAACACATTTGGTACCAATGATACGGCTTAAATAAAATGTTATTTGTGAAGTCATTTTTGCTTCCTGTCATTTAAAGTGAAGAAGGAAGCAAAAACTGAAAGAAAATCAGAATGCCACCCGCTTTACTGTGGTTTATTTATTATACTATACGTAGGGCCTTCGTCCATTTTTGTTTATTCCTGATAAAAATCGCGCAAAAATAGATTTTATTTCTTGATTGAGAAAACATTTTTTTGAAAACATCCCAAACTTTAAATTAAATTGTGAATCTTGAAAGATCACCGCAAAAAATGAGTTGATTAACTTTTAATATAGGTATGATTTTATTTAGTTGAGAATTTTTTATACTTTTGTGCTTCACTTATCTTGAAATAAAAAACAGATGAAGAAAAATCTTATTCTATTATCATGTATTACTTTGCTGACATCTGCGGTATTTGTCAGTAGTTGTAAAAAAGATCCAAAAGACACCACTAGTCCAATCTTAACGATGTATGGTCCAAGCACGATGTACTGGCAGCAAGGAAAATCATTTGCAGATATGGGTTGTTCGGCTAATGATGATAAAGACGGTACTGTGGCTGTAACAAGTACAGGAAATGTCAACCCTGATGTTGTTGGCACCTACACTATAATATATACAGCAAAAGATGCAGCAGAAAACTCGGTAACTGCAAGCAGAACTGTAAAAGTTGTTAATTTTGACGGGAAATATGATTTGGTGCAATATTCTTGTAGTGACACTTCAAGAAATACGGTTCCTACTCACCCTGATTCCTCTATAGTTACAGCCATTACCATTCCTACCTATTATGACTTAACAATAAGTAATTTCGCTAGACGCCCGGCTAACATTGCCATAACTTCTTTTATGGGAACAAGCATCACTGTTTTGAATCAACCTGCTGCTAGTGGTGGAACAAACCAAATTGAAGGTCAAGGTACAATAAGTGGAATGGGAATAGGAACTGATAAATTAAAACTCACTTTCCACTTTAAAGAAATCAATTCCATCGATTCACTAATACAAGGAACAGCAGTTTTCACCCATAGGTGATAAAATCATTGGTATTAGAATTACGCACAAAAAAAGCCTCGAAATATTTCGAGGCTTTTTTGTTGTTAAGGAATTAAAGATTATCCTTTTCCTTGACCAGCTTTTACTTTAGGAGCATCTTTTTTAGGTGCTTCTTTTTTAGCAGGTTTTGCAGCTTTTTTGTGGTCAGCTTCGTACTTTGCAGTAGAATCAGCTACCATTTTTGCTTTTGCTTCTTCAGCAAATTTAGCAGTTGAGTCAGCAATTGCTTGTGCTTTTGCAGCTTCTTCAGCAGCTTTAGCAGCTTCAACAGCAGCAATTGAATCTTGTTTTGCTTTTTCCATTTTTGCTTTTTCTTCAGCAGATGGACCGCAAGCTACGAATGTAAACATTCCTGCTACGGCAACTAGTGTAAAAATTTTTTTCATTTTTTTGTTATTTATATTGATTAATCGACTGCAAAAGTAGTACTAATTTTATTGGAACAACAAAAAAAGACTTCCATTTAACAAAAGTTATGTATATTTGCACCCGAATTTTAAATCAACCATTAAAAATTAAAAACAAAATGAAAAAACAAATTTTAGGAGCAGCTGCAATTGCTTTAGTAGCATTATCTTTAGTAAACACAGGATGTAAAAAAGGAACAGACGACACCACTAAACCTGTAATCACAGTAGTTGGTTCAAATCCTTATTACATTCAAAAATCAACTGTATGGTCAGATCCAGGAGCTACTGCATCTGATGATGTTGATGGAACAATTTTAGCACAAACTTCTGACAGCCCATTGATGAGCGCTACAGGAACTTACACTATCACTTATATTTCAAAAGACAAAGCAGGTAATCAAACAACAGCAACCAGAACTGTTAATGTTGTTGACATTGATGGATACTATTTTACTGTTTTGGATTATAGCCCTGATACTTTAGGTGTAACACCAAGTAACTATAATGAAACAATGCATTTGTCAAATACGGGAAGTGGAAGAGTTGATCTTACCAAATTTGCTGATTATACAAGTGGAAGTGTTTATTTCAATATGACTAGCCCTACTGCTTTAACTGTTCCTTCACAAACTGTTTCTTGTGGTACTACAGGTAATGTTGCTAGCAGAACCTTCAGTGGATCAGGAACTATTAGTGCAACCTCTACTCCTTCTGTTACTATCACCTTTACAGAAGTAACAAATGGAACCACCATTCATTCAAGAGATACTTACGCTAGATAATTATTTTAGCTTAATTTTAATAAGAGTCCCGCATTTCTGCGGGACTTTTTTGTTTTCAGTAATTCTATTTTAGTACTTTTGCGCACTTTTCAGCTAAATCAATATTGAAAGAAATTAATGGATAAGTATCTCAAGCCAGTAAACATTCTCATCAAGCGACTCTCCTTACTTCTTCTTCTTTATTCAGTTTGTCGTATTTTATTTTTCTGGTTCAACCATACTTTTTTTTCAGGTTTAAGTATAAGTGAGTTTCTCCTTTTATTGTTTAACGGAATACGTTTTGATGTTTCTGTCGTTATTCTTTCCAACTCTATATTTCTTTTATTAATTCTATTACCATTCCCTTTCCGAGAAAACAGGATCTACCAATCGATATTAAAATGGTTATTCATTATTGTGAATAGTATCGCTATGTTAGCCAATTGTGTCGATTTCGTTTATTTTAAATTCACAATGAAACGCACCACATCTGATGTGTTCAATTTTTTTGGAGGAGGTAAGGGTAATGACTTAGGAAGATTACTCCCTACTTTTCTAAAAGATTATTGGTATGTTTTTCTACTTTGGGCTTTGTTGTCTTGGGCAGTTTACCTTATCTATAAGAAAACCGAAAAACCATCTAAGTTGATTTGGGGTGGCAAACAATACCTCTATCAATTCCTTATTTATTGTTTCTGCATCGGTGTTTTTATCATTGGATATAGAGGTGGATGGCAACTGAAGCCTATCACAACGGTGAATGCAGTTGAATACACCACCGTAAAGTACATCCCAGTGCTGGTGAACACACCCTTCACTATTCTCAAAACATTGGATGTAGAAGGAATTGAGCCTAAAAAATATTTTTCAAACGAAACCGAACTTGCTGCTATTTATAATCCTTACCATAAAGGTAAAAAGGAAGGGTTCAAGAAATTAAATGTATTTGTCATTGCACTCGAGAGTTTTTCGAAAGAGTACATTGGTAAACTGAATGGGAGAAAAATAGGCTATACTCCCTTTCTCGATTCGTTGATGCAAGAAAGTTTTACCTGTACGAATGCTTTTTCGGATGGAAAAAAATCCATTGAAGGAATTCCTGCTATTGTTGCTAGCATTCCAACATGGTCTAACGAACCTTATATCTTTTCGCAATATGGAAGTAACCAAATCAATAGTCTTGCAAGCTTGCTAAAGAAACAAGGCTATTATTCTGCCTTTTTTCATGGCGGAGATAATGGTACGATGGGCTTTGATGTATTCGCTAGTTTTGCTGGATATGATAATTATTATGGTAGAAAGGAATACAATGACGAAAAAGATTACGATGGAAATTGGGGAATTTGGGATGAGGAATTCATGCAATACACCGCTAATACGATAAACACAAAACAACAACCATTTTTCGCTACTTTATTTACTCTAACCTCTCATCACCCTTATGCTGTGCCCGAAAGATATGCAAACAAATTTAAAGCAGGACATTTGGAAATAGAGAAGTCGATTAGTTATACCGATTATGCACTGAGACGTTTTTTTGAAACTGCTAAAAAGATGCCATGGTATAAAAACACATTGTTTGTGTTATCGGCTGACCATACTGGCATTACTGATGATAATTATTATATCAATAGAATTGGGAATTACTCCATTCCCATCATCTATTATCTACCAAACAGTGATTTAAAAAAATTTGATAGTATCACAACTCAACATATCGACATCATGCCTTCGGTGCTTGATTACTTGAATTATCCAGATAATTACTTTGCTTTTGGTACTTCCATATTCGACACTACGGCAGAACATTTTGCATTGAACATAAATAATGATGTTTTTCAATTTATTCAGAACAAATACACCTTACAATTCGATGGTGAAAAATCGAATGAACTCTGCAATTATTACACAGATAGTTTACTTAAAGAAAATTTAATACTTAAAAAGCAGGAGATAGCAAGAGTGATGGAAAAGAAAGCAAAAGCCATCATTCAAACCTATCAGCAAAGTTTAATAAACAATAAAATGAAATAACACAATACAAATTAAATGTTGAGGTTTAAACACTTTCATGATGAAAAAGAAAATTTGTTTTATAGTTAATCCTATTTCGGGTGTTGGCAAGCAGAAAGTAATTGAAAATTTAGCTTCCGATTATCTTGATATGGAAAAATATGATTATAAAATAATTTACACCACTGCACCGAAACACGCAATAATGCTGGCTAAAAAAGCAGCTGAAGAAGATTACGACATTGTAGTTGCTATGGGTGGCGATGGTTCTGTAAACGAGGTAGCGAATGGTTTAATAGGAACTAACACTGCATTAGCATTGCTACCGACCGGCTCTGGCAATGGATTGGCGAGGCATCTTAAAATCCCTTTAGATTTAAAACAAGCGATGACTGTTATTAATACTGGCAAACAGACCCAAATTGACACCATTCAATTCAATGATACTAATTTTGTAAATATTGCTGGAATCGGTTTCGATGCACATATTAGTTGGGAATTTGCAAACTACGGTACAAGAGGATTTTCTTCTTACTTGAAACTTTCATTTCGTGAGTTGAGGCGATATCAAACAGAAAAATATGAATTGATATTTGATGGAAAATCGGTGTTTAAGGAAGCTTTTCTGATTAGTTTTGCAAATGGAAGTCAATGGGGAAATAATGCCTACATTGCGCCAATAGCTGATATTTCGGATGGTTTGATGGACATCGCTATTCTTAATAAAATTAATTGGCGAAATGGATTGTCGATAGGGTATCATTTATTCAACAGAAAGCTGCACCAAACGAAACATCTTGAAATTATAAAAGCCAAAGAAGTGACCGTAAAACAAAAGCGTAAGACAGCTCATATTGATGGTGAGCCAATTGAATCGGGAACTTTGGTTACCATAAAGGTTAATCCCTTATCTTTGAAAATTATTGTTCCATAACATTTGTAGATATGAGTAATAAAAATAAGAACGGAGGCTTGGTTTATTCAACCAACCGTAATTTAGAATTAAAACCAGTTGACAATACACCTATCCAATCGTTACCTGCAAACCAGCAAAATCTGAAAATCTATTTAGATCGATTAGGTGGTGGCAAATTAGTCACACGCGTTTCGGGATTTATTGGAAATGAAGCCGACTTAGAAGCATTGGGCAAACTTTTAAAACAGAAATGTGGCGTGGGCGGAAGTGTGAAAAACGAAGAAATCTTGCTACAAGGTGACCATCGAGAAAAAGTATTAAAGCTCTTGATGGATGCCAATTATAAAACAAAGAAAGCCGGAGGTTAAACTTCTTTTCTTTCTTTAATCTTTTACTATTTTTTACGAATGTAGATATGTTTGATATTGCCTTTGCCAGTATCTCGTTCGTCAATTTCGAATCTATTGATACTCTTTATTAAGGGTAACATCTTTGGAAACCCATAGTTTCTTGGGTCGAAGTCAGGCTTCTTCTTCAGCATTAAATTCCCAAGCTCACCTAGAAATGCCCAACCATTTTCATCTGCTAAGTCGGTGATGCTATCAGTAAATAGCTTTATAATTTTCGGATCGATATTACTTAAAGGCTTTTTAGCTGTAGATTTGGTGTTTTTTATCTCTTTGTTATCATCAGGCTCTAATAGTGATATGGCTTCTGATTTGAGTATTTCGATATAAATAAATTTGTCGCAAGCGGTGATGAAAGGATTCAGTGTTTTCTTTTCGCCAATTCCAATTACTTTCATACCTGCTTCACGAAGTCGAGTTGCTAGTCGTGTGAAATCGCTATCGCTCGACACAATGCAGAAACCATCTACTTTGCCTGTATACAATATATCCATTGCATCAATGATTAAAGCACTATCCGAAGCATTTTTGCCTGTAGAATAACTATATTGTTGAATAGGTGTGATTGCGTTTTCTAACAATACTTTTTTCCAACCCGATACCGTAGGTTTAGTCCAATCGGCATAAATGCGTTTAAAGGTGGGCGTTCCATATTTTGCTATCTCTTCGAACATCTCTTTGACATTGGCATACGGCACATTGTCGGCATCTATCAGCACGGCAAGTTTTAATTCTTTTTTGTGTTCCATTTGTTATGACCTTTAAGTCTATTATATTGTGTTCTAGGTTTTATCTCGAGCCATTAGGGCGAGCAAACCATTTTTTCTTTCCTGTGTTTCCTGTTGAAGGTTTAGGGCGAGCATGTCCCGAGCTTCTTCTTCCTTTCTCTTGTTTAGGAGCTTTCACAGGGTTATGATCCATTAGCGGGAATGGATGATTATCGATTACGGGGATTTTCTTCGCAATTAACTTTTCTACATCGCGCAAATATTCTTTTTCCTCGGCATCACAAAACGAAAGCGCTGTACCTTTTGCCCCTGCCCTACCTGTACGACCAATGCGGTGAACATAGGTTTCAGGGATGTTCGACATTTCATAGTTAATCACATATTCCAAATCATCAACATCAATTCCTCGTGCGGCAATATCAGTGGCGACTAAGATGCGCGTTGTTTGTGCTTTGAAATTAGTTAATGCGCGTTGACGTGCATTTTGCGATTTATTGCCATGTATCGCTTCGGCTTTGATATTATGTTTAACTAATATTTTCACCACCTTATCAGCACCATGTTTGGTACGAGTAAATACCAAAGCTGTTTTGATATTTTTGTCTTTCAATAATTCGATGAGTAATGCATTCTTGTTTCCTTTATCTACAAAATAAACTTTTTGTTGGATGATATCAACCGTGGAGGAAACAGGAGTAACTGAAACTTTTGAAGGATTGATTAGAATGGTATTCGCAAGTTTTACTATTTCGGGAGGCATAGTGGCCGAGAAAAAAAGAGATTGACGTTTTTTAGGCAACAAGGCTAAGAGTTTCTTTACATCATGTATAAAACCCATATCGAGCATGCGATCAGCCTCATCCAATACAAACAATTCAACATCCTTGAGGCTGATGAACCCTTGATGTATCAAGTCGAGCAAACGTCCTGGAGTAGCAATTAAAATATCAACACCTTGTTGAACTGCCGATGTTTGTGGGTTTTGATTAACTCCACCAAACACAACTGTAGATTTTAGCCCAGTGTGTCGACCATAAGCACTAAAACTATCGCCAATTTGAATGGCAAGTTCTCTGGTAGGAGTAACAATTAGACTTCTGATTTTTCGTTTTTTGTCGTAAACTTTATTTGCCGACAAAAGCTGAAGGATAGGAATAGCAAAAGCTGCTGTTTTTCCTGTGCCTGTTTGCGCGCAACCTAATAAATCGATGCCTTGCAAAACAATAGGAATGGCTTGTGCTTGAATAGGTGTTGGAGTGGTATATCCTTCTTCTTCAACAGCTTTCAGGATGGGTTCAATAATATTTAATGATTTGAATAACATGGTTTAAATTTGAATAAATGTGAGAGTTGAGAACTTCCGTTCGAATGATTTTGGCGCAAGGTACGCATTAATTTGCTGCAAGGGCTGATTTTTGATTTAGCAACTGTATCCTACACGATTAAAAATGTATATAGAAAAGAATTGACATCTCACAAAATCAATCCCTTTTTACTCGATTAAATAAAAAAAAGGTTATTTTTGAAACAAAATTAATAATGTGGAAATAAAGAAACAACTTATTGAAATTAACGGAAGCATCCACATTTCTTGCAAACTATCGGAAGTGTTTGATTTTATTTCAAATTATTCGAACGACAAACATTGGCGAATCATTGTGAAGGAAACTATTATGAACACTGCCCAGGTGGAGAAAAACACTGTGATGAAAGAAACCATATTTTTATCGCGCAAGTACCCAAGCTTCACCTCTTCATTTATATGTACCGAATTTGAAAAAGATAAAAAAGTAAGCACGGAGACCCTACCCGAAGAACAATTCTATTCGAAGAACACCCGTGAAGTAGCGGCTATTGATGACCGCACCACTTGTATAAACTACCAATATGTGTTTGATGTGGAAATGGTAAAATATGCACTTGGTATTGGATTACCAAAATTCCTGATTCGTATGTCTGTTCAGAGAGAGATGAAGACGTATTTAAAAGCACTCAAAAAGGTGATGGAACAGAGCCATATCGAATCGTAATTTTATTAAAAAAAAATTTCATTGTATTTCAATTTTTTTATACCTTTATCCCATCAAAAAGTGGTGAAACAGTAACCCAACGCATTAATGCTTTTTGAAAGAGTTGTTTAATTTCACCTTCTCAGTAATTGAGGAATTATATATAAACATGAAAAAACGAGTACTTCAACTTGTACTATTAATTTTTGTATTCATCTCTGTTTGGTCTACAACGTCCAATGCACAATCACCCGGAGGAATTTCCACAGGTTTACAATTGTGGCTAAAAGCTAATGTTGGTACTACTACTGTAGGAGTTAATCTTACAGGTTGGCAAGATCAAAGCCCTGCTCCAATAGCAGTCACTGTATTTGGTAGTCCTGATTTAATTCCTGTTGGATATAATTATAATCCTTATATCAATTGGACCTTGAGTGTTGCCACAGGAGGCGATTACCTTCATATTCCAAATCATAATTTCCAATCATTCTTTTGGGTTGCGCAATTGAGTAATCTAACACGACCAAGCACACACCTTGCCACTTACGATGGAGTTACTTTGGGTCAACCATGCAATGGATGTCCTATACATGGAGGGGCAAATGGAGGGGTTATTCCTCAATACCATGAATTCGGTTATGGTAGTAGTAATTTTCAAGCAGCAGGTGTATGGCGAAAAAATGGAACAGCATCAGGTATTAGTTACAGTACTCCGCATAGTGGTAAATTTGACATCATCACTGCATTGGGCGCAAGCGCTGTGCCTACTAACGTGTTCATGGGTGGACAAAACAATAACTTACCCGCATTCGATGGTCGTGCTCGCGATTGGTTAGGACCAGTTGGTGAAATCATAGCTTATTCAGGTGCTATCACCACGGTGCAAGCAAATAAAGTAGAATCGTATCTTGGAATAAAATATGGAATCACTTTAGGTGGTAATGGTTCTGCCTCTTTGTTTTATACCAGTCCGAACGGTACCACCATTTGGGCTGCTGGTACAGGGTTTCACAACGATGTGGCAGGTATCGGAAACGATATGATATTAGAAGCATTGAATCAACCAAAATCGCATTCCATCAACATACCTGCTGATGCCGTTATTATGGCGAATGGCAATTTTGCTGCACCCGTTTCATTAGCCGATGGCGAATACTTGGTATGGGGACACAATAACGGCCCCTTCACTTCCACATGTCAGAACTTTTCGCATGGAGGGCCTGTAACTCCTATCAATGCTACTTGGGGAAGAGTATGGAGAACTCAAAAAACAGGAACTCCTTCGGGCAATGTCATCATCGCTATTGATATGAGTATGTTTCAAGGGCCTTCGGGCTTAGGCACAGCCAATAATGCGGATGTGAAACTAATGGTGGATGATAATAATTCGTTTGCTGATGGTTCGGCTGGAGAACATACTTATGTGCCAACAGCAGGATATAGTGCCACTGGAGGACAAATTTATTTCTCTGTTCCTTATGCCGACATTCAAAATGGTGTGGGTTATTTCAAATTAGGATTTGTGGTTAGCCCACCTACTTTGACACTTACTTGCCCTACCACTACCATCTGTGCGGGTACTTCGGTAACGTTTACAGCCACACCTACCAATCAAGGTAGTGCTCCAGCGTATGTGTTTTTAGTTAATGGAGTTGTTGTGTCTTCTGGTTCACCTACGTTTACAACCACTACATTGGCAAATGGCGATCAGGTAACTGCTGTGTTGACATCCAATGCTCCATGTGTGAATCCAAATACTGCTATATCGAATACCATTGTGATGACGGTGACACCTGCTGCTGTGCCTTCAGTAACCACCGTTGCCACCACCACCACCATCTGTGCTGGCAGCCCAATTACCTTTACTGCATCTCCTACCAATGGAGGACTAACACCCGGATATCAATGGTATATAGGAGGAGTGGCGGTACCTGGAGCTAATTCGGCAACATTCACCTCTTCAACCTTAGCAAACAATGATAATGTGACAGTGGAAATGACCACAAGTGCAAGCTGTGTATCACCATTAACTGCTGTTTCTAGTGGTATCAGTATTACGGTGAATCCTGTTTTGGTGCCACAAGTAACCACCGTAGCATCGAGCACCACTATCTGTCCCAATACTTCAGTTACCTTTACGGCAACACCTACTAATGGAGGTACGCCAAGCTACCAATGGTATGTGAATGGAATAGCGAGTGGAAGCAATTCGGCTATTTTTACTACCTCCACTTTAAGCAATAACGATTCGGTGACGGTGGTACTCACCTCGAATGCTACTTGTGTGTCTCCTGCTACCGATACTTCTTCGGCCATCTATATTGCCATAAGCGCAACCCCAGTTCCACTTGTTACCATTTCGTCAACCGATACTACCATTTGTGCTGGAACCTCCGTGACGTTTACAGCAAGTCCTACCAATGAAGGAACCATCCCAGCATATCAATGGCAAGTGAATGGAGCTAATGTTGGTACTAATTCAACTCAATACACCTCTTCTACCCTAGCCAATGGTGATGTGGTAACTGTTACTTTAACCTCGAATGCAAATTGTGTTTCGCCTGCTACGGTTACTTCGGCTGGCATTACCATGATTGTAAATCCTATTTTAATTCCTAGTGTAAGCATTGTGGCCACCACTACTACTATCTGTGCGGGTGCATCGGTAACGTTTACGGCTACACCTACCAATGGAGGTGCAAGCCCTACTTATCAATGGCAAGTGAATGGAACCAATGTGGGTACAAATCCTACCTATACAAGCACTACTCTTGTAAATAATGATACCGTGACAGCCATCCTTACTTCGAACGCCACTTGTGTTGCTCCAAGTATTGATACTTCAGCAGCCATTGTGATGACGGTGAATCCAATCCTTGTACCAAGCGTTAGTACTGTAGCCTCCATTACCACCATTTGTGCGGGCACTTCCGTGCTATTTACGGCAAATCCTACTAATGAAGGCACAAACCCTATTTATCAATGGCAAGTAAATGGTGTGAATGTGGGTATCAATTCGGCTACTTACTCCACCACTACTTTGGCGAATAACGATTCGGTGACGGTGATAATGACTTCGAATGCTACTTGTGTAGCCCCTGCTAACGATACTTCAACCTATATATTGATGACCGTGAATCCGCTTCAAGTGCCTACTATCACCATTTCCTCTACTGACACCACCATTTGTGCTGGAACTTCGGTAACGTTTACAGCTTTGGCTACCAATGGAGGTGCTGCGCCAAGTTATCAATGGCAGTTGAATGGTGCCAATGTTGGATCCAATTCGACTACGTATACCTCTTCTACTTTTGCCAATAACAATAGTGTAACGGTGGTATTGACCTCCAATGCCTTGTGTGCTTCGCCTTCTAGTTTGAGTGCTACACCCATTGTGATGACCGTAAATCCGATACTTGTGCCTAGTGTGACCATTGCAGCGAGTGCTACTACTATCTGTGCAGGAACCAACGTTACCTTTACAGCTACTCCTGTGAATGGGGGACTTTCGCCTAGTTATCAATGGATAGTGAATGGATTGTATACAGGTCCTAATTCTGCTACTTATAATGCAAGTACCTTTATCTCGAACGATGTGGTATCAGTAGTGTTGACTTCGAATGCTAACTGTGTGTCGCCTGCCATCGATACTTCGAACACCATCACCCTAACGGTGAATCCTATAGTAATACCAAGTGTAAGCATTGCTGCCAATGCCACCACCATCTGTGCCGGTACCCTTGTCACATTTAATGCCACACCTATCAATGGAGGCACAACACCAAACTATCAATGGCAAGTGAATGGTGCCAATCAGGGTAGTAACTCACCTAGCTTTAGCTCCGCAGGATTATCAAACAGCGATGTGGTGACGGTGATTATGACCTCGAATGCTCCTTGTGCCACACCGGCCACCATAGCAGCACCGGGCATTACCATGAATGTAACTCCTATGCCTGTGGCGGCTTTCACTTACAATACCGAAAATGTGAATGAGCTGAATCCTTCGGTGGCATTTAATAATTTATCGCAAAACTCCACCAATTGGCTATGGAACTTCGGTATGGGAAATACATCCACCACCGAAAACCCTAGCTACTCCTTCCCTTCGGCTGGCTCGTATACCGTAATATTGGTGGCGAACAACGGAGTATGTAGCGACACCGTTTCGGAACTAGTAGACATTGCTACCATCACCACTTATTTTATTCCAAACGCCTTTTCACCGAATGGCGATGGCCTCAACGATGTGTTTATGATAAAAGGAACGGGTATCTCGAAGAACAATTTCGATATGCGCATCTTCAACCGCTGGGGTGAGTTGATATTCGAGTCGACTGACTTGACGATTGGCTGGAATGGCTGGTCGCATAGCGACTGGATGGCGCAAGAGGATGTATATGTTTATGTAATTTCGTTCGCCCTGAACAACGACCCTGAAAATGTAATGAAACGAAAAGGGAAGATTACCCTTATTCGATAGCAAAAATCGCTACACTATATTATATAGCGTAGCGATACGATGTAGATTCTCGAGAAAACGTTAGGAAATCATATTGATTAGGCTTAGAACCCTACTTCACCTCCTCCTCACAATGAGGAGGAGGCTTTTGGGAGGTCGACTTACCATTCTGACCTTAATGAGAAAGTTAGTTGTTGTTCATCAAAACCCCTTAGGACTTGCAACTAGAATAAAAAGCAAAAAACAAAAAAACTTTAGCGTGATTCATTTACTAACCTTTCTAAATCAATTTAAATATAATGGTAGTACTAAAAACAATTAACGGCACAAAAGTAGATAGGGTAAAAAAACTGTGAAATAGTACAAACCATGAAATAGTTGTAGTAGAAACAATGACAAGAACTCGTTTTGATTGTTTTACTTTAACGCTAAGACACTAAGGAACTAAGTGCGTTTTCGTATATTCGTATTTCGTAAATACAATCTTGCCGCTAAGACACTAAGGAACTAAGTTACACTAAGCACCCCTATTCCCTATTCGCTATTCGCTAATGACTATTACCTATAAAATCCCCTCCCAAATTACCGCTTACTCAGAAAAATGACCGTTCACCCCCCAAAATGATACAGTTCACACAATCTGCGTTTTTTTCTCAAAAATGTATTATATTTTTGTGGTCTAATTTTTTATTCTTCGATTATGGACTCTCATAACTGCTTAGATGTAAGAACTAACAAAGGTGATAGCAAGTGCCTCGAATTGGATGATATTACCTATGTCACTTCTTTTGCAAATGGTATCACCATACATACTGCTGATGGCGACTATACCGATTCTGCTAGCATGGACGATTTTATGGATAGTGTGGCCGAATTCAAAATTTTCTGCCGAGCACACAACAAGTACATCGTGAACATGAACTATATTGATAGTTATAGCAAAACAACTTATGCCCTACAGCTCAAAAACTCTGTCTGCATTAGCTTTTCGAAACAAGGACTTAAAAATTACCTCGAACTTAAAAATCCAATACGATTGAAACGTATGAAGAAACCTAGGAAATAGGGTTATTTAGTTTTTTTTCACCACTAAGACACGAAGAAACACCAAGAAGCACTTAGTAACTATTCGTAGATTCCTACTATTCGTATTTCGTAAAGACAATCTTACCGCTAAGAAACTAAGATGCACTTAGTAACTATTCGTAGATTCCTACTATTCGTATTTCGTAAAGACAATCTTGCCACTAAGGCACTAAGGCGCTAAGTTACACTAAGCACCCCAATTGCCTATTCGCTATTCGCTATTCGCTAATGCATATTCGCTAATGCCTATTCCCTATTCGCCTAAACTGAGATCCCTCGCTGCGCTCAGGATGACTACCTTTCTTAGTTAATAAAAAGGGAAAATGAAGGCGGCTTTGCCGCCTTCATTTTCCCTCAATTCCCCCATGAACCCTGTCATTTCGAACGCAGTGAGAAATCTCAAAAACCATTTGTAGAAACACCATCCCCCTATTCCCTAGTCGCTATCTCCTATTCCCTATTCCCTATTCCCTATTCCCTATTCCCTATTCGCTAATGCCTACACGAAGCACACTCCCCTCTCTTGCAGAGAGAGGCCGGGGGAGAGGTGCCATCCACAGTAAAAATTGGTCAATCTACGCTAAAATATTTCCAATTGGCGTACTTCGTCATTTCGAAAATACCTGGCCAGTACCTTTGTGCCCATCAATCTATGTTGGCCATGTACACCGTGTATCTTCAGCATTTTTACTACTCTTGCCTCACCACTTCAGTTGGCGAAACTACTCGCTTTGCCCCTCGCCTACTTGCTTTTCATATTCTTATTCTAGCTGTTATTCTCTCGTTTGTTTGCCCTCTATCTTATTCATTTTCTAAACATTGCCGAGCTGTTGGCGCACTATTAGTACTTGTTTTTTATCTCCTTTTTTTTGATTCAAATGCACGTATACCAACAGAAATTGTATTTGCACCTACAGAAATTATATCTCTTCCTACAGAAATTGTATTTGCACCAATAGAAATTATATCTCTTCCTACAGAAATTGTATTTGCACCTACAGAAATTATATCTCTTCCCACAGAAATTGTATTTGCACCTACAGAAATTATATCTCTTCCTATAGGAATTGTATTTGCACCTACAGAAATTATATCTCTTCCCACAGAAATTGTATTTGCACCTACAGAAATTATATCTCTTCCTATAGGAATTGTATTTGCACCTACAGAAATTATATCTCTTCCCACAGAAATTGTATTTGCACCTACAGAAATTATATCTCTTCCTATAGGAATTGTATTTGCACCTACAGAAATTATATCTCTTCCCACAGAAATTGTATTTGCACCAACAGAAATTATATCTCTTCCTTTAGAAGCAATGTTTACACCAATAGGTAGAAGGACTTCTCTATTTAAAATTTTATCAGGTTACAGATGTATCAACAAAACAATATTTACCAATAGGCAAATGCATTCATTTGTCGGCTGCAAAGTGTCGCAACGATATAAATTACCGCGACCTTTTGTCTAAAGAACAAGGCGTAAATCCACATTCAATACTAATTATTAATTAAAAATTTAAATACAATGAAATCGAAACATAAAGGCGTAAGCATGTCGCGCAGGGAGCGTAAAGCCCTTATAAGAACACGCAATCTACTTAAATCATTATTAGCAAATCCTTATTTTATTTTGCTTTCAATGCCAAGTCTAGTGATTCCAAAAGGAAAATTAGGATTTAAGAAATCGATGAAGGATGGAGATTTTGTAATCAAATCGAAAGCCATTTACGATGCCTTAGACCTAAACGAAGCAGGGTTTTACACCCCACCATTTAGCGATATGGCTGATTTTTTAACCGCTATTACTAAACTCGAAACCTGTATTCAGAACGTAAAAGTGAGGACATTGGGTGCTGCAGCTGCCAAGAAAGTGGCTAAAACAGATGTGTACAATTTCTTGAAAAGTGCTTTGGAATACATCAACAAAATGGCACGCAACAAACCCCTATCGGCCGAAGAAATAATTACTGGAGCCAATATGATGGTATGTGCTACGCACAAAGTAATGAAACCTCAACTATCGGCAAAGCCTACGGGTGCTGCCGGAGAGGTGAATTTGAAATGCATAGCAGTGCAACAAGATGGTAAATATTACAAGGCTACTTACAACTGGCAAATAAGCAGCGATGGCGGAAAAACATGGGACAACCTATCCGACACCGTAGAAGCCAAACTTAAGGTAATAGGATTGGTAGTAACCACTACAGTGAAATTCCGCCAACGTGCCAATTCCAAAAAGTTCGGCATCACTGCTTGGTGCACACCTGTGGACTATACAGTAGTATAAACCACCAAGAAGCAAATTGGTAAGCGACAACTATAATGGTTGAAGTAAGTAATGAAAATCCTGCACCGCAAGGTGTGGGATTTTTTTGCCCCTTTATGCCCCTTTTTTCTTCTACCTGATTCAGGTATTTTTCAATTTTTTTTCCTCCGCAAACCACCGTAAATCCTCAAAACTTGTTTTTGCGCCCGTTGGCGTCATTGCAAATCTAAAACCTTATCATTATCTTCGCCAAAGGTTTCTTACTTAATGGTATGAGGATGGTTTTGAGGAGGGAAAGGTAGGAAGGTGAAATTAAAAACAATGTGTTGTGGCGAGACGCCACATAATAAATGGCAGAGGCGAAACACGCCTGCGTTTGCGGGGATTTTTTTTGGGGGGAAGTGATAATGACCTCACCCCCGGCCCCTCTCCGAAGGAGAGGGGTGACGGAGTGGGTGACTAAGTAGGTGAAGAGGTAAGTAGGTTTGCAGGTGAAAAAACAGATGCAATGGCTGCGATGGCAGGGTTTCTGAAAATATAAAGGAAAAGAAATGGAAATAAAACAAGCGCATAAGAAAGTGGAGGTGGTAAAGAGTATGTATGATAGTTTGTCGGCTACGCACCGCAAAGCGATGGATGCCTACATTAATTTATTGAAATTGGAAAACTATAGCAAAAACACGATAAATACTTATAGGAATTGGTTTATACTTTTTCTGCGTTGTTTCCCGAATCACAAACCAAGTAGCATTACTAAAGAAGAAATTATGGAGATGCTTGTGCGGTTTCGTAATAGTAAAAAGTGGAGTGCTACAGGACAAAATCAATATATCAGTTCGATTAAGTTTTTCTTTGAAAAAGTATTAAAAAGGAAAAGAGAAGAATATGATTTCCCCAGAGCAGAAAAACCTTTTCAATTACCAACGGTGTTTGCCGAAAACGAAATAATAGCATTATTTAAAGCCTGTGAAAACATAAAACATAAGGCTATATTAATGCTTGCTTATTCGGGCGGATTAAGAATAAGTGAGCTTATAAATTTAAAAATTGCTGATGTGGATAGTAAACGAATGGTTATTACGCTAAGGCAGGCAAAAGGTAAGAAAGACAGGCAGGTGATGCTAAGTGAAACTTTATTGGAAATGCTGAGAAAATATATACTAGCACAAAAAGAGAATAAACCTAAAATATGGTTGTTCGAAGGATTAAATGGCACACAATATAGTGTAAGAAGTATTGGAAAAATAATGGATAAAGCCAAACTAAAAGCTGGAATAAATAAGAAAGGTAACATACATGCGCTTAGACATTCATTTGCTACACACTTATTAGAAGGAGGAACTGATATAGTTATTATTAAAGAATTATTAGGACATAGCAGTGTAATTACAACTGCAATTTATACACACGTAAGTAAAAAAACTATTAGCAAAGTACAAAGTCCACTTGACAAATTGGGACTTTGAAAAGGTGCGTTAGTTTCTTAAAAAAGGTGCGTTAGTTTTTTGGGAGGATTAATAATGAATATATTGCTACTTTTGCAATTACCGATATTTATATGTTATGAGCAATTGTAAGAGCGCGCGTAACGAACGGGGAAAGCTGAAAACCGAACAGAGTAAGCAAGTCAAAACAAAACAAAATACAAATGAAAAATTTATTACAAACAAACAAAAACAAAAAACAAATGAAAAAACATTTACTAATTCTTATGGTGCTGTTCGCCTTTATCGGCTTGAGCGTAAAAGCACAAAATCCAAAAGTAAACCTTGACCAAAGTAAAAGACTTGGTGGAGCAACGAAATCAACTATTTCAACACTTCAACTAAAAGGTGAAATTCACACACCAACATCTGACTTGAAATGGAAACCTACATTAACTAAAAGATGTATTAGCTCTGAACCACAAGAACCACAAGCAGAATTAATAGAGAAAATTAAAGCGGAGAAATTAAAATTAGTGCTTAACGGACAAAGCAATAAAAACAACAATAGCGGAAATTCGGACAAGTCCGATAAGTCAATTGAAACTGTTACACCTATTGTCGGAGTTAATTATTTAGGTAATCTTAATACAGGATATTCACCACTTGACAATTCAATTGCAATTTCAAACGGTGGAATTATTGTAAGCGTTTCCAATGACGTTATTGAATATGATGATATGACAGGAACAAACCTTTATTATAATCCTATGCTTACTTTTATTAACGATGCTTCTATCACAGGAGTTTGCGACCCTGTTGTAATCTATGACCCAGGTTCTGACAGATTTATTTTCTTTTGTCAAGTTTGTCCGTTAGGAAGTAATTCTCAACTTCTCATTTTCTTTTCACAAACAAACAATCCAAACACAGGCGGTTGGTGGTATTACACTTTGACAGGCGACCCTATGAGTGTTGGAGATGCTTTTGATTATCCTAAAGTTGCAATATCAAATGATGAGTTATTTATAACTGGAAATTTATTTGGAGAACCTTCTGGAACTTACGACCAATCCGTAATTTATCAAATTGATAAAGTGGCAGGTTACGCAGGTGGTGCTTTAAATTGGCAATATTGGAGTGGTATTTCAGGTAGTCCATTTACAATGCTTCCTGTTTCTTATGGACAAAACGGAACTTATGGTCCCGGTATTTATTTAGTATCAACAGATGCTGGTGGAGCTTCAACAATAAATCTTTATGAAATAACAAATAACATTAGTGGCAGTCCTGTATTAAATTATTATTCAGTCGCTACAACCACCTATTCTCCTGCTGCTGACGCACCACAACTTGGCACAAGTTGTTTATTAAACACAGGCGATTGCAGAACGTTGAGCGGTTTTTATTTATATAACGCAGGAATTGGAACAGTACATTTTGTTTTTCATTCTGATTATGGTGGTGGCACAAGCGGTATTAATTATAATAGATTAAATATAAATACTCTTACAAATCAATCAAGCACATTTGGTTTGGCTGGTGTTGCTTATAGTTATCCTTCCGTTGTTTCTTACGCATCTACTCCCGCTGATGCTTCTGTTATGATTGGATTTGGAAGAAGTAGTTCTTCACTCTATCCAGAAATTCGTGTTGTGAATTGCGACAATTCAATGACTTGGTCAGGTTCTACATATGTAAAATCTAATACTTATGTTAATTGTTTTGGTGCTTCGGCAAGTCAAAGATGGGGAGATTATACAGGAACATCAAGAAAACATAATAGTTCTACGCCCTCAATATGGATGAACGGAATGTTTGGTAATTCATCAAACGTATGGGACACTTGGGTTGCAGAAATTCATAATAGTGGAACAGTTGGAATAAATGAAGTATCAAAAGACAATTTATTAAAAGTTTTTCCTAATCCAATCGCTGAATCTTTCAACGTAAATTTCACTCTTTACGAAAACACAAATCTAAATATTAGTATTGTTGATATGACAGGAAAATTAGTTAAAGAACTTTATAATGGCAAAGCATTAGAAGGCGACAATAACTTTTCATTTAATAAATCAAATCTTTCAAACGGAACTTATTTTCTTTTAATTAAAAACGATAAAACTATATTCAAAAATGAAAAAATTATTATTACTAATTAGTATCGGTGTTGTACTAACAATTGTTTCTTGCAATAATTCAGACAGCAAAACAACTGATGCTAAAATTGAAGAAACAAATAAAACTTTAATTGCTACTCCAAAGGTTTCAATTAACAGTACACCGATTGCACAAGACACCCCACACGTTGGCGGGCAAGTAAAAGCAAAAGTTGTAGGGAAAGAACAAGGTATTAAAAAAGACACTGTGAAACCACCTACAAAGGGAACAGCAATTATTCATAGCGCACCGAATCAAGAAAAGATTGATTCAATAAAAAAAGCGAAACTAAAACTAAATAAATAAATTGCACCCGAAAAAAAACAACTGCTCATAACATAGGTAGCCGTTGCACAACCCTCTTTTTAATACAAAAATAAAGCAGAAACCAGAAAAATTGACTTCAATAGATGCGTTTTAAGAGAGGATGGGATTTTGGGGATGGAATGTAGTCCGCTAAATTGCCATC
>Ga0194047_10000481_pt1 | contig 27079 bp, 29 predicted proteins | sample JunL225m_MetaG_2_FD_160070 | JGI IMG/M metagenome (GOLD analysis project Ga0194047, IMG submission 160070) | Anoxic zone freshwater microbial communities from boreal shield lake in IISD Experimental Lakes Area, Ontario, Canada - Jun2016-L221-5m | ecosystem: Environmental > Aquatic > Freshwater... | reverse complement strand
GTGGTGGACCATGAGGCAGAGGGGGTGGGTCCCCCCTTAGAGGTTGCTTATATATCGGGGTCAATTTTACTAAAAGGTCAACACACCATCACAATTTCCGGTCTGCGAACTCAGGTCCACCCCGCCGCACTGAGCACCTGAATCTGAGGGTCAAACCGCCGCATCCCCCAACCGCTGTGTCCGCCCTCGGCAATCAGGCAAAGATACTGAAGCGCGTCGTGGATGTGGGAAAACTCATTTTTGTCTGGGGAGGCATCCATCGTATTGTCACGCTTTAGTTTGAATCGGTAGCCATAGCGAAAGCCTTTCACCAATTCCGTACAGGTGGGGTCCACTTGGAGGGCTGCTTTCCCATCGATGTGCCGCCCAAGGAACCGTTCGACGGCTTGGATTCTTAATTCTGGTTTGTTGGTCGCTGGACGGACCAATTTGAACCCTGCCCTCTTTAGCACCTCTGCCGGACTGATTTCATTCACCTGGGAGCGTTGCCAGGAGGCTGGGTCGGGGGCCATGACAAAACTGAGTCCCGCGTAGTGTTGATTGATATGGGGTCGCAGCATTGTTGCGAGGAAAGTTTCCATGCCCATATTTTTCCCCACCACTTCAGAGAGAATCATCAGCCGCCCCCGGACGTCGAGCTGCCCGAATACCGCAGCGGGTGTTCTACCTTGGTCCACTCCGATGATGATGGGGTAGCTGTCTGAACGGACCACCAGTGGTTTGTCTTTGGTGAGGTGGAAGTCATCGAGATAAGTCTTGTCATACACAGGGAGCCCGCTCAGGGACCGTCCGTATTTGCACAACAGGAAAACGGAGATGTGATCCTGCGATTTGCCCTCGCACGCCATTGGGTAATACTGTCTGGACAAATTATCCAGGTTGTCGGCTTTGGGGTTAACGCAGTACATCGTCCCATCCCCCCCAAGGGCGGTCTGATCTTCGTCGGGGTCCTCGGCGTATTCTTGGATGTATTCCTCGAGCGTAATCATGGCGGGTGGCTGGCGGTGGACGGACCAGTTCCTTGGGGGGAGCTCCATCTTTTCGTGGAGGTAAGTGTCGATGGTCGGGTAGTTTGAGTCGAGGATTCCCCCAGCTCGCGTAGCTCCCCCATCCTTCTTGCTCGGGTAACGGTCCGTACGGGTCAGTAGAGCGTCGATAACCTCGCCGTTGACCTCCCGGCTCTCATTGATAAAAATGCCCGTACATTCAAGCGACAGGGCCTTCCTGATGTCTTCTGGCCCATCGAGTGCGATAAACAGGAATTCGCTTTTGACAGTGGACCCATCTTTGAGTGGCAACGTGAGGTGCCCCGTTTTCTCTGAAATCTTATAAGTCAGGACGTCTGGGGTGAACCAGTCCAGAAATGTTTTCAGCGTGGTCTGCCGAAGCTGACCGTCGGTATTGCGGATGATGAGGAACCGGGTCTTCCTCTCTCCCATACGGTTGGGGGCTTGCTCACAGGCCCATCTGAAAAGGGTCAGGAGGCTGATGACTGATTTACCAGATCCGATAGCCCCAACAATCAGGCGGACGTAGGCTTTGGAATCTGAGAATTCTTCCATGGTCGGGGACAGTTTTACGGTTGGGACCACGTTATTCTCCTAAAAAACTAGATTCGTAGAGCACGAGCGCGGGTTCTTGTAGCTTTACTTTTGGGGGTTGCACCTGGACGGCCTCGGAAGACCCTTCGATAACGGACCCGACCGTCTTTACTTCGCCGCTGGGGGACTGGAAATTAAAACCAAAATTAAATGTTTGGGGAACTTCTGCGGCTTTCTTCGCCTCGGCCTCCAATAACGTGCTCTTTACTAAGTGTTCTGCGAGGGCCAGTTTCTCTTTTATCGATGCACTCGGCTCCATCACATTCAGAAAAATCTCCTCCCTCAGGATATCGAGCTGGATGAGGGACTTAAATTTAAGTTTTTGGTGGGTTTCATCGGCAAGCTCTTTGTCAACGAGCTCTGGGTTATAAGTCGGGAAAGAATTCATAGGATCTCCATTGAAGTTTTCTTTCGCATATAATACAACGTGTTACCTAGTCAACATCTTAGGCCGAACTTTATGACACCCAACTCCTCCGGTTTCCATCTTCCCGATGCGGGCACGATCCAGATCAAGTCGGCCAAGGACTTACAGCAGGAAGAGGCGAATCTTCGGGACAGGAAACTGGCAGAGGAACAGGCAGCCGCGCCCATCCAGGGTTTGGTGAGTTATGTTAGGTCCCGTTGGCAAGAAGCCAAGGATGCCAAGCGTCCCGTGGCTAGGGAGATGCGGTCTGGGCTGCGCCGTCGTCGCGGCCGGTATGATGACGACAAACTCCAAGAGATTAAATCTGTTGGGGGCTCTGAAATTTGGATGGGCATCACTGGGGTTAAATGCCGCGCAGCCGCCGCTTGGTTGCGTGATGCAATGCTGGGCAATGGCAACGACAAGCCTTGGGGGATCAAGCCCACACCCATTCCCACATTGAATGCTCAGGAAACTTCACTCGCGCAGCAGCACGCGCAGACCCAGATCCAGACGCTATTCCAAATGCTGGGGGCCCCCCCAAGCCCAGATGAGATGGCGGAGATCTCTGAGAAGATCAGATTTGAACTCCTTCAGGACGTTAGGGAAACCGCGCGGCGCGATGCTGAAATCACCGAAGCCCGCATGGAAGACGTATTGATTGAGGGTGGGTTCACTGACGCCCTAGACCTGGTCCTGGACGACCTCGTCACTTTTAAGAACGCGTTCCTTCGTGGGCCAGTGGTCCGCAAAAAGACCAAACTGAAATGGGTGGAGGCCCCCACGGGCGGCTGGGGTGCTGATATTTCAGAGGAGCTGGTTGCTGAATTCGAACGGGTTTCGCCTTTTGACATGTTCCCAGCCCCTTACAGTTACGATTTGAAATCAGGCTACCTCATTCACCGTCATCGCCTGACGCGCTCTTCACTGACAGACCTTTTGGGCGTTCCTGGTTATTCAGATAACGCCATTCGAGAATGCCTCAAAAAGTATGACAACGGGGCTGTTTCTAACTGGCTGATGATGGGGCCAGATGGCGAAGACTATTCGATGGGCGCAACCGCCTCGGATGATCGGTTTTATTCGACCACCTGGAAGAACCGCCTCATTGACGCCCTCGAAATCTGGGACAACATCCCAGGTCGGTTCCTTTTGGAATGGGGGATGTCTGAAGAACAGATACAAGATCCGGACCTTGAATATGCCGCGAATGTCTGGCTGATTGATAACTACATCATCAAAGCGGTTTTGAACCATGACCCACTGGGCGAAATCCCCTACAGCATGGCGAGCTTTGAAAGAATCCCAGGGCGGTTCTGGGGCCAGGGGATACCCGACCTCATTCGTGACGTGCAAGACGTCTGTAACGCCTCTGCAAGGGCGTTAGTCAATAACATGGGCATGTGCTCAGGCCCGCAAGTAGTTATCAACGTAGAGCGTCTCCCAGAGGGCCAGAAGATCACCTCGATGCACCCATGGAAAATCTGGCAGATGGTGTCTGATCCGATTGGGTCGACGGCCCCGCCGGTTGATTTCTTTGTGCCCCCCTCCGTCGCCAATGAATTGATGGCGGTCTATGAGAAGTTCTCGAACCTTGCGGATGAATATTCTGGGTTGCCCAAATACCTAACTGGGGAAGCGATGGGGGGTGCGGGTCGAACAGCGTCGGGCTTATCGATGATGCTTGGCAACGCCAGCAAACTCATGAAAGCCGTCGTCCATAACGTCGACGACATGGTCGAAAGCATTTTGCAGCGCCTCCACACGCACCTCCTTTACCACGTTCACGACCCGCAGATTTCCGGGGACATTAACATCATAACGACGGGTACTGACGCCGTGATGCAGCGGGACACCCTGGCGCTCAGAAGGAACGAGTTCTTGGTCGCAACGGCTAATCCGATTGACAGCCAAATCGTCGGACTTCCAGGCCGCGCTTACATTCTCTCAGAGCAAGCCAAGGCTTTGGGGATGGACCCAGACCTGATCGTGAAAGACCCAGACGTCTTAGTTGCAGAACAACGGGCTCAACAAACGATGATGGCGCAGCAAACCATGGCGGCTCAAGGAGAAACGCCGCCAGCCCCCGCTCAAACGACACCTGGCATGGACCCTTCACTAGCAAAACAAGGCGGTCGTCCCGCTGTCAGTCAGTTTGACCAGATGCCAAGGAGTCAGTAATGGCCGCAAAAAAAGACTGGCAGGGGCGCGTTAATGAGTGGATGCAACAGCGATTCAGTCCCGCCCCATCTCTTATAGAGGCTCAAGCGTTCCCGGAAACTGCGGCATATCGACCGGACCTCAAAGATTTACGCCCTACCCCTGGGAGCTACGACACTACTCAGTTCGGCCCTCGTTATGACCAGAGAGATGGGCCCAAAGGGTTGGGGTGGCTTGGGCCGCTTCAGTCCGGACACGGTGTTATGACCGAGTATGGGATTAGTGGTTCTCTCTCTGACCGCGAACAGCCTTTGGTTGTGCCCACACTAACGCACGACGAACTTCAATATTTGACGACGACCCCCGACCTTCATAGGGAACCCGGTCCCACTGTAAACAACGCACTCACATCAAACATTCTCAGAAAGTCAGACGACTGGGCCGCCCAAAGGCGAGTCCAGGGCTTAAGCCCGTTTTATGACTAGACGCTGACACGTTCACGGATGAACGCCCAAAAAAGATTGCCGAATCTCGAAGGGGAGTACCAATGCAGTCTCTGTCGGGGATGGAAACCTCGTTGGGAGTATCACAAGGCGTCGAGGAGAGGGTGCGGGCTCCATTACGCCTGTAAAACGTGTGCAAGGCCCATTAGTCGGAGAAAAAAACTACTTAAATTATATGGGCTTACCCTCGAGCAGTTCGAGTTGAAAGTCCTCAACCAAGACGGCAAATGCGCGTGCTGTTTTCGGGACATGATCCTTGAAGGGAAACACTCCAGAAGGATCTGCGTGGATCACGACCACGACACGGGGCAAGTTCGGGATTTGTTATGCGGACGATGCAATCTCGCGGCGGGTAATGTCGACGACAGCTCATCTTTAGCCGAAAAACTCAGGAACTATTTAGCAAAATGGGGCCGATAAAAAAATGCCCCCAAGAGCGGGGGCTCGATTGAGGGCAAAAGGAGAGAACAACAAGAGGAGGAGATCCTCGGGCTAACGGTAACACAAAACGTTAACAAGATAACAGTTGAAATTTTATTTTAGTTCGTGATAATGAACGCATCACAGCTAAGTAATTGATTTTTATGTTGAGACCCCCCAGTGACAGGCTGCGCGAACAGTGCTCCTCCTTCAAGAATTTAGACCAGGGCGCGGCTTTGGTTGAGTACATGGAGGCTGAGAAGCAATACACGCTCGAACTGTTGGCTCGGGCTCCCGACGACTTGATTCTCCGCAGATTGCAGGGTGTCGCTTTGACACTGGGTTCTCTGTTGGATCTTTTGAAACCGCGAAGACCGTAGAGTCGGCTCGCATTGATTACGAAGACCGTAAAGTCGGCTCGTAGAGGTAACCATGGCAAAGCTCCCAAGAAGTATTCAGAAAGAAGTCGACGAAGCAGAAGCTTTTGAGCGTGAACTGGCGGAACAGGCCCAGCCTGTAGAAGCCCCGGAATCTCAAGCCTTGGAAGAAATGCCTTCCAAAGGTGACGAAGCCCTCCAAGAAGTTCAGCCCATTGAGCCGCAAGCCGACAAAACCTGGGAGCACAAGTATCGAGTTCTCCAGACGAAGTATGACGCTGAAGTCCCGAGGCTTTATGGACAAGTCCGTGAGCTGACGGAGGACCGGAACCAACTGGTGCAAAGACTAGAATCACCCCCGCCAAGCGACCTCGAAGCACCCAGTGCGCTCGAAAACAAATCCCTAGAGGGATTTCGCAAGGAGTTCGGGGATGATCTCGTCGATGGAATATTGGGAATCGCAACTGACGTAGCTGAACGACAAGTGAAGTTAGAAGCGGCGGACTCAAGGCAACGGTTGGCCCGGTTAGAAGTTCGAGAACAGGAAACAAGCCGAGATCGTTTCTTATCTCAACTTGAAGGGCGCGTACCAAACTGGAATGACATTAACAACGAACAGGGTTGGCTTGATTGGCTCAATGAGTACGACCCCATCGTCGGTGCGACCCGGCAAGCTGCCTTGGATTTTGCTAGTAAGGAACAGGATGTGAATCGCGTTGCGGGAATCTTTAGTTCTTATATGTTGACAAGTCAGCGTGTACAGACACCCCCACCGATGGCACCCAGCCGAGCTATGCAAGAACAGATTTCCCCTCGGGGACAAGGCGGATCCACAGGTTCCACACCTACGAAAAGGATTTACACACAGCGCGAAGCCGCCGAGCTCCTTTCAGTTTCCTACGGACGCCGGCTTTCGGCGACAGAAAACGAGGCACTCGAAAAGGAAATGACCCTGGCGTACGAAGAAAACCGCGTTATCGACGCTTAAACATATTAGAGGCACATCATGGCAAACGCATACGATTCAGGCATTGGTGCGAATAGCACCACCAAACTCGGCACTCTTGCCGATGGCACTTTACGTTTCATCCCTACCCTTTGGTCCTCCAAAATCAACAAACGCTTCTACGCGCAGACGGTTTTTGGTGAGATTGCCAACAACGATTTCTCTGGTGAAATCAGTGGCATGGGCGACAAAGTTCTTATCATGAACTCCCCCACGATCACTATCGGTGATTATGCAATCGGCCAGACCCTCACCTACGAACGCCCAGACATCCAGAAGGTTGAGCTGGTTATCGACAAGGCTAAGAGCTTTTCGTACCAAGTCAATGACGTTGAAAAGTATCAGACCAAAGCAGACTACATGTCTGAATTTGCTGATGCCGCAGCGCAGCAGTTGAAGGTCGCCATCGACGCAAATGTTCTTCAGAACATCTATACCAGCGCACTGTCTGCCGGTAGCACCTCTCTTTACAACAGCCCATCTGCTTCTACTGGTAACCAGGGTCTTAGGGCGGGCGTTCGCTCTTCCCAGGTTAACCTCGGTGCCGCCGGTGGCACCAACGGCTCAAACGCGCTGAAGCTCGTTTCTGGCACCGCCAATTCTGGCGAATGTAACGTGTTCGACTTGATTACTCGCCTTTCTGCGGTTATGGACGAAGCGAACATTCCTGAATCTGATCGTTGGCTCTTGGTTCCGCCCCTCTTCCGCACTAAGCTTGCGCAGTCTGCCCAGTCTATTGCGTTGCTCCAGGGTCAGGACGAGGCGCTTTACCGTAACGGCAAATTCGGTCAGATCGACCGATGGAGCGTCTACGTTTCCAATCAGCTCAAGACCGTTACCGAAGGTACGCAGAGCTTGACCTACATCCTTGCGGGCCACAAGTCTGCTCTTTGCTTCGCGTCCCAGATTGCGAAAGTAGAGAACATGATGAACCCGAATGACTTCGGTTCTCTGATCCGCGGCCTGAACGTGTATGGTTATAAAGTTGTTAAGCCTGAAGCAATGGCGGCTTCCGTTGTTTACTTCTGATACGTTGACAAGTTAACGGTATAATAGGGGGTAGTGATCCTGCCCCCGACTTTAAGGAACTTTTATGGCAACCGTAAAAATGATGAAAAAGAAGGGCGAAAGTGTCCTTTTCCATTTTGACAGCGTCGTCTATGACGCCAGCATTTTTGAGGCTTTGGATCTTGAACCAGAACCTCCGACCCCAGAAGAAATAGCGGAATCTATCGAACCCCTCGGCCAGAAAGCTAAAAGAGCCAAGCCCGTCACTACCGTCGACGAGCTGAACACGGCATTTAACATCGACGTCCTCTAATGGCGCTCTGGTCCGCTTTTTCACCCTGGGTGCGGCCTTCGGTCGCCGGATGCCCTGACCCCGTTATTGAACGGGCCCTGTGTGATGCGGCCATTGAGTTTTGCGAGATCACCCAGGCATTCGTCGAGCGGGCGAAGTTCACGAGCAGAGTTGGCAAAGCGGCCTATGAGGTCATATCTGACAGCGGCATACCAGGGATGGTGCTGGGCCTAACGCTTAATACTCGGGTTCTTCCCCCGGTCTATATCGACGCTCTAACCAATGCTCGAGGCGAAGCATGGCAAGACGATACGGGGACCCCGAAAAATTACCTCGGCGACTTCGAGGACCAGGTTCGACTATACCCCACCCCTGATATTTCTGAGACGGGGACGATAACGATCTCCACTCGGCCTTCTCGATCTGACACGGATTGGGATGACAGACTCTACGAACGCTATGTTGAAACCGTCGCAGACGGCGCTTTGGCGAGACTCTTTGGGCAACATGGGGCCCCTTGGTCAGACGCGAATGCGGCGCTCTACAAGCGTCAATGTTTTATGCGCGGAGCCAACAAAACTCGCGCCAAGGTGATGGCGGCCTACACACCCGCAACGATTTACGCGCAATTTAATTAGGAGACCGCGATGTCTTTGACGGCACAAAACATCATTGATCGATCATCGATGATTATCCAAGACCTTACCAATGTAAGGTGGCCCACGACTGAATTGACGAACTGGTTGAACGATTGCCGCCGCGAGTTGGCTGTAGTTCGCCCCGACATTTACTCAATGATGGCGGCCCAAGCACTGATTGCTGGGGCCAAACAGACTCTCCCATCCGGGGGGCTTCGTTTGATGGACGTCCCAAGAAATACGAGCGGCCCAGCAATCACAGTTACCCAACGAGGGTTTCTTGACCAACAGAACCCAAGCTGGCATCAGATGGCATCGTCCACCACGATTAAGCATTTTATGACGGACGAAAGAAACCCATCGACTTTTTGGGTATACCCGCCCGCCTCTTCGGGCGCATCGGTTGATATGGTCTACCAGTCTGCCCCAGTGGACTATTCCACATCTTCGACGCTTTCGGCCTACGAAGAACTTTATGGTGGCGCTATGGTTGATTACATCTGCTACAGAGCGTTCAGCAAGGACTCTGAGTACGCCGGTAATGCAGACCGAGCAATCGCGCATTACAACCAATTTCTGAACAGCCTCAAGACCGGCGGCACGGTATCCGTCGCAGTCAGCCCGAATGTTCAAAACGTCGGTGGCACAAAACAAGTAGCAGCGGGATAACCCATGGTTGACCGCATCAAGCTGGTTCAAGGCGACAACCTCCCAAGCGTTATCGTCCAAATATCAAAGGATGATGGCTCTGGCCCGCTCGATCTTCGCGGATCCACCGTAGTGATGAAATTTCGGGCGTCAGGCGCCGCAACGCTTAAGGACACACTTACTGGTGTTCTGATGGTTGGGTTTGATGATGGTTCCGGGAACATCAACCTTGAATCTCCATACAACCTTTCAGACGGACGCGGCGGACGAGTTCAGTTTACTTGGGGTGCAGCATCCCTTGATACCGCCGGGAGTTATGAAGGCGAGGTGGAAATCACTTTTACCAACGGGCAAATTCAGACGGCATTCGACAAGCTAAAATTCAGCGTGAGGGAGCAGTTCTAATGCAAATCGGGGTTTCTGGTGTAGCACCCTTAAAACTCAGCGCTTACGCCACCGCTTTGCGTTTGATGGCCCGCGTTGCAGATCGCGGGGCTTATCTTTTCTACCAGGACGCTGTTGGGCTTTCAGATTCTGTCACTCTGATCTCATCGTTTTTACGCCATTTGGCCGATGGGATTGCGGCGTCTGAGATGGGTCTGCCAAAATTCAGTGTGGCAAAAGCGCTGGTCGAATCCATCGGCACGTTCACCGACACGGCCTCCCTCACACCCGGTAAAGCATTCGCCGATTTATCCGCAACATTGGACGTTCTTTCGCTTCAGGCGGGAAAAGGTCTAGCAGACTCAGTAAAAACGTCCGAATTCAAATCATTCGCACCCTCTAAAGCACTTATTGACTCGGGAACGGTCGTTGACCTTCCATGCCTAAAGTGGATTTCGTCTTTTGCAGACCTTGCCCAAACGGTTGATTCGCTTTCGGCGGTATGGACTTATGCAAGAACGCTTGCCGAGACTTCAACAACTTCAGACGCTTCATTCAGAAAAACAAGCAAGCCGCAGTTTGATAACGCGTCTCTGACTGAAGTTCTTGCGCGGGCCGTTACTAAATCGGCGACTGAAACAGCGTCAATCAGTCCTGAATTTTTTGGCAAGTCCATCAGCAAACCTTTCGCAGACTCGACGACTCAAAGTGAATCACTAACACGATCTTCTATTATCAATCGAACGATTATCGAAAGCGGCCCTTACGTCGCAGACGGTTATTGGGTCGACGGATATTTTGCACCGACTCCTGCGGCGGGGGACACATTAAGACTGTCCCCAGCAAAGGCAATAACTGAAACCGCCTTCACGACAGAACTGTCCAAACTTCTATTTTCTTTCGCGAGAACCTTCGCCGAAGCCGCCTCAGTTTCTGAGCAGATCAATTTTACTTCGACAAAAAGTTTCGCAGATACAAAAACAGCAGCCGACAGTATCTTCAAAAGACACTCAATGTTCATTGTAGAAGGCGGCTTTTACGCCGACCCAGACTATTTTGCAATTTCTGATTACGTCTCCGGTGGTCTTGCCGTCGGGGATTCTTTACGACACACGCCATAGAGGACAATCTGATGACGAACGAAACCCCTAACGAGCCGACCAGCGGCATCCAAGAAAACGTCAACGCGACCGGCCAATTGGCGATCGTTTTGCGCGACGCCGAAGGCAACATTAAGGAAGAAAAAACCATTCCTAATTTGGTTGTCACGGTCGGGAAAAACTGGATTGCTTCGCGAATGAAGACAACCGGTCAGCCCAACGAAATGAGTCATATGGCCATCGGTTCTTCAACCGCTACGCCTGTTGTCGGTGATACCACCCTCGGCAGTGAGCTGGGCCGCGTTGCTTTAACGAGTTCAGCAGTGACGGCTTCGATGATCGAGTACATCGCGACTTTCCCATCCGGTACGGGTACGGGTGCGGTTACTGAAGCGGGCATCTTCAACAATGTTTCTGGTGGCACGATCCTCTGTCATACATCTTTCAGCGTAGTAAATAAAGGCGCGTCAGACTCATTGTCGATCACCTGGGATCTGACCATCTCCTAATGAATAGCCACGCGGAGCCACCGTTATGACACAGATTGTTACTCGGAGCGGAAAAGGCTCCGCGCTGACCATTACAGAACTCGATGCAAATTTCACGAACCTCAATGGCGACAAAGTTGAAGCCACTCGCGTCGTCGGGACGACAACGGGCGAGCTTGTCGGAGGTGGATCTCTTAATGCGGATCGGACCATCGGCCTCGCCGACTCTGGGGTTTCGGCTGGAACCATCAACAATTCCGCGACCCTGCACACCCCGATCAGTATTGATGCGAAAGGCCGCATAACTAATACCGGAACCCCGGTGGTCATTGCCCCCGCTTTCTCTAGTGTGTCCAGCAAGCCTACAACTCTTTCTGGTTACGGCATCACGGATGCCCAGGGGACGATATCGGGCGCGGCCTCCACCATCACATCGGCTAATCTCACTGCCAGTAAAGCGCTTGCTTCTGATACCACCGGAAAAGTGGTTGTCTCGGGAACCTCTTCGACAGAACTGGGTTACCTTACTGGGGTGACATCAGCGATCCAGAATCAGCTAGATGGGAAGCAAGGTACTTCTGGAAAAGATCAAGCGAACGGTTACGCCGGACTGAATGCTTCTGGGAAGCTCAGTGATGCCGTCATCCCCGATTTAGCGATCGTCCAATATTTGGGGACAGCCGCTAATCAAACCGCAATGCTGGCCCTCAAGGATCCTGCCGATGGCGTTTCTGCCCCACAATCGGGTGACTGGTGTCTCCGTTCAGATGATGGCAAGGTCCACCTCGTGACGGGATCCCCCTCAACCTCAGGAGGCTGGACTGCTTTAGGTTATCCGACAGCCCCGGTCCTAAGTGTAAATGGCTATACCGGGTCCGTTTCTTTAACGAAAACCGACCTTCAGATCGGGAATGTCTCCAATGACGCGCAGCTCAAAATCGCGTCGAACCTGTCTGATCTTAATAACGCGGTGACCGCAAGAACCAATCTAGGCGTTGCCATCGGCACAAACGTCCAAGCATGGGACGCCGACCTGGATGCGATTGCGGCACTTTCAGGGACATCTGGTTTTGCAAAGAAAACGGCGGCAAACACCTGGTCTTTAGACACCAGCACTTACATCACCGGGAATCAGACCATCTCTGTAACGGGTGACGCTACAGGCTTAGGAAGCACGACGATTGCAGTGACCCTCGCCAATTCAGGCGCTACCGCAGGGACTTATAAATCTGTCGCTGTGAACGCAAAAGGGCTTATCACTGGCGGTACTAATCCCACAACGTTTTCTGGGTATGGCATTTCAGATACTAGCGCAAATCTTGCCGCGTCATTAACGGATGAAACTGGCTCTGGTTCTGCCGTTTTTGCGACTAGCCCATCATTTACCACTCCTACGCTTGGTGTTGCCTCTGCAACTACGGTTAATAAAGTCACTCTGACTGCTCCGGCTACTGGCTCAACGCTAACGATTGCAGACGGGAAAACGCTGACAGCGAGTAATACATTAACCTTAACTGGTACGGATGCGAGTTCTGTCGCTTTTGGCACTGGCGGTACGGTTGTTTTTTCTGGGGGTGCGTTAGGCACTCCAAGTTCAGGTACTTTGACTAGCTGTACTGGCCTTCCAATTAGCACTGGCGTATCCGGCCTTGGTGTTAATGTATCAACTTTTCTAATAACACCAACCAGTGCAAACCTCGTATCCGCTCTTGCTGATAAAACAGGTACGGGATTTGCAGTTTTTGCGACTAGCCCATCATTTACCACTCCTACGCTTGGTGTTGCCTCTGCAACCACGGTTAATAAAGTCACGCTGACTGCTCCTGCTACTGGATCAACGCTAACGATTGCAGATGGGAAAACGCTGACAGCGAGTAATACCTTAACTTTCACTGGTACGGATGCAAGTTCTGTCGCGTTTGGTGCTGGCGGTACTGTTTTTTACACAAGCGGCTTAGGAACAAACGTATCAACTTTTCTAGCGGCTCCAACAAGTGCAAATTTAGCAGCGGCGCTTACGGATGAGACAGGATCAGGCTCTGCTGTTTTTGCTACCTCGCCAACGCTAGTCACTCCGATTCTTGGTACTCCACAAAGCGGTACGCTGACTTCATGTACTGGCCTTCCAATCTCTTCTGGTGTATCTGGTCTTGCGACAGGAGTAGCGACTTTCTTAGGAACGCCATCGAGTGCGAATCTTGCATCGGCATTAACTGATAAGACTGGATCTGGATCGGCAGTTTTCGCAACGAGTCCAACATTAGTAACACCAACTTTAGGTGTGGCTTCAGCCACTACGGTCAACAAAGTCACATTAACGGCCCCAGCAACAGGGTCAACTCTAACTATCGCTGATGGCAAGACTTTAACTGCTAGTAACAGCATTACTTTAGCGGGTACTGATTCAACAACAATGACGTTCCCTCCAGCGTCTGCGAGTGTTGGGTATTTAAACATTCCGCAAAACGCGCAAACATCAGCATATACACTGGTACTGGCAGATTCCGGTAAGCATATTTATATGGCTGCTGCTCAGGCGGCGACGACGATGACAATTCCGGCCAACGGTACTGTTGCGTTTCCAATTGGTACTGCGGTCACGTTTGTTAATATGTCTACGAATGCAATGACAATCGCCATTACTACAGATACGATGTATTTAGGTGGTACTGGAACAACCGGAAGTAGGACCTTGGCTCAATATGGCACAGCAACGGCGCTTAAGATGACCTCAACAACGTGGATCATTTCTGGATCGGGGTTGACCTAATGTCTGGAATACTTCAAATGTTTTTGGGTAGTGGTAGAAGATTGTCATCCGTTAATTACGCGATTATCGGTGGTGGTGGTGGTGGCGGTGCTGGTGCCGTTGGAGGAACGTCTGGGACCGGAGGTGGCGGCGCTGGATCTGGTGGATATGCTACAGGCGCATATGCAATTGCCATAGGAACTACATATCCTATCAGCATAGGTTCTGGCGGGGCCAGAAGCACTTCCCCCGGCACTGGATGCGATGCTAGTGGTGTCGGTGGCTCATCTGGAACATCATCTTCCGTTTTCGGTCTACCAGCTGCTGGGGGCGGTGCAGGAGGCGGCGGTGTTAACGGATGTCCCGGTGGCTCTGGAGGGACGGCAGGTGCGGGTGGTAATAACGGCTCTACGGGGTCTTGCTCTGGGTCCGGTCAGTGTACTGATACTACACCTCAACCGGGTGGCGCAGGAGGAAATTCGCCGTATACCAGTTCGGGCGGTGGAACGGCTGGAGCAGGAGGTTGTTCGGTAGCGGGCGGCGGCGGTTCCGCATACGGTGCTGGCGGTGGTGGTGGTCAAGGCGGTAAATGTTGTGGGGGCGGGACTGGTGATGGGTGCTCTGGCGGTTATGGCGGTACTGGAGCCAACGGCGCGGTAATTATTTCATATCCAAGTTCTTACGCTGATGCAGTGGCTACAATTGGATCTCCAACGTATACAAATTCTGGCGGTATAAAAACCTATATATTCACAGGCGCTGGGAGCATTAAATTCTAATGGCATATTTTGCACAACTTAATGAAAACAACGTTGTTATCAACGTAACTGCTGTAAATAATGCGGCGCTAGACGATACTATTTTTCCAGAGTCTGAGCCTTTAGGTGTAGCTTTTTTGCAGGATCTTTTCGGCTATGACACGATTTGGAAGCAGACAAGCTATAACGGCAACTTCCGTGGTCGCTATGCTGGAATAGATTACAGCTATGATGCAACATTAAATGTATTTTTGTCGCCTAAGCCTTACCCCGATTGGGTTCTTGAACCTCAGACAACAGAGTGGGTGCCGCCTATTCCGTACCCTATAGATGGTAACACTTACGTATGGAGCCAGCCTTTGCACGCATGGGTTAAAGTTAACCCTGACACGGGCTTACCTGATGGTGTACCTGACTATGAAATCACCTGACCTGTTTTTGAAACAACCAGAAGCACAAGCCCGATACGATATTTGCAAGAAGTGCGAGCATCTAATACCAACCACCCAGTGTGCTAAATGTTTGTGTTTTATGAAAGTAAAAGTAAAATTTCGCGCTTCTTCATGCCCAAAAGGCCACTGGGGGCCGCACGATGACTAGTCGTATTGCAGCTTGCACAACGGTGGATGAAATCGCAGCTATCACGATTCCTTGGCCGATTGCACCCAACACTTCAGTTACCTCAACGGCGTAAGAACTTATGAGAATCACAGTCCCCGCTTTCACCGGACTCAACAAACGGATTGCTATCCAGCGCCTTGGGGAATCTGAAGCCAGCGAAGCGACGGATTGTGATTTTCGCTCAGGTGATCTTCGTGGTTATTTGGATGACTCAGGAAACACGACCACCGCTTATCACGACATCAATGGCGTCACTATCTTTGATTACACCCAAACCCAAGAAGTCATCGCAAATGGCGATTGGGATATCGTTCGCTCTCCCGTAGCCAATGACCAGTATCAGCGTTGCTACTACAGCAAATATCCAACAGCCTCGGTCCCAGCAGACACGACGGATTATGTTCGAATCGTTGATTACAGAAACTTCACGGTCATCAACAATGCAAGCACGATCACCGGTTCGAAACGCTTAGGGGTCCCTAAACCCGCAGATATCTACTCGCCGCCTACTTATCAGATTCGTCAGGGTGACGTCCTAGGCACAGTCATAAGCTCAAACGCAGACGCCACGATAAAAATATCGCCCACACTTGCCGCACCACTTGATAAAGGCGTCAAACTGATTGTTTCATGTCCTGGATTCCCAACATCTGGGCTAACCATCACTAATATCAACTTGCAAGGCGACGGTGACACTTTATCTGTCATCACTCTGGCCGGTAACAAAAAGACTTGGAAAAATTGCGACGTCATAAAAAAGACGACACAAACGGGATCTGGGGCAACCGCAGTACGAACCACGACTATCACATTCAATCTTTCTGGCCACGGTCTCATTACAGGAGACCAAGTTGTTTTATCGAGGCGAAAAGCGGGTCAAAGCTGGCCTAACCATTTCCCAACGGATGCCGGATCTAAATTATGGAACGTCACCGTTGTAGACCTAAACAACTTTTCGCTAGATGGACTTTCTGCAACGGCGCCAGATTCTCTTGCTGGGACTGTAACCGCTGATCCCACGGTAAAGTTTTCCCTGTTTGCCCCAGCTTCAAATTCCTTTTCCAATGCCACAACCGTGTCAGTTGATAACGGCACGGACATAACTCAATCAACCATTACAAGCTATCCTGGCGGCGGCGCAACGGTAGGCACATGGGTCGATGCTGCGGCTATTGATACCCTTAGATCACGGGCTTACTGCATCACTTATGTGAACGCTTACGGCGACGAGTCAGCTCCATCGACTCCGACTAATCCTTTTGACGTCGTCCCAGGATCCCCTGTTACCTTTGGCCCAAACTCGTTCACAATCACCTCGGGGCTTTCGGGCTGGTCGATGAACGACGTGACGGACCTAATCGAGGTTCGCCTTTATAGAACTGATGAGACTGGAACATTCCGTCTGGTAACAACGGATTCTCTCACCACGGACGGCACCAAATACAACATCATCAAGGTCTACAGAACTGACCCGACTCAAACCACTCAGACCATTCAGCTCAAGTCCGACGGCAATATTTTTGTCGACAAACTGACCGACGCGCAGCTTGGCGAACCTTTGACAACGACCGGATGGTACCCACCTCCACAAGGCGTTAAAGGGATCATTTCCGCTCCGAATGGTGTCATTGCCGGGTTTAAAGACAGAACCATTTACGCTTCCGTCCCATATGTCCCATACGCATATCCAGTTGCATATCAAACTGCGACCGATGCCGACATCATGGGCCTCGTAGCCACCGCATCTGGGGTAGCTGTCTTAACTTCCCAAATGCCGTACATCATGATCGGAAACGATCCAAGTTCCTGGTCGATGCTCAAACTTCAGATTTCCGCTGCTTGCGTCTCGCATCAGTCAATTGTGGATATGGGTACATTTGGGGTCTACGCAGGACCTGAAGGCTTAATGGCAATCGACGGAGCAGAAGTTAAAAATCTGACCCAAGACAAGTTGACCAGGGCGCAATGGCAGCTTTATAACCCGACCACAATTATCGGGGGTCACGCAGAAGGTCGTTATGTCGGATCTTATAAAGCCACGGATGGCACCCGAAAAGCCTTTATCTTTGACACGGTGACCGGCGATTTTGCGGATCTCTCCCTTTCAGCCGTGGGCTTTTATACGGACCTCTACACCGACACCCTGAAGTTCGTTGATAGCACGGGCAACATCAAGCAGTGGAACAGAGGCTTAACGAAGAAACCATATCATTGGGTCAGTAAAGCATTCGAACTTGGCAAACCCTCGACCTTTGGGGTAGCCCAGCTTATTTCTCCGTCTGAGGTCTACGAGACGGCCACCTTGACTTTAAAACTTTACGGATGGGATGGCGCTTCGACTACGCTACTGGCTACTTTTGGGACGGCCGAAGGGGTCACCCCCAAGGGGATGTATCCGCTCCCTAATGTCACCCCCTTCAGAATTCCTGTCACGCTGAGGTATACCGCCTATAAGCTGGCACTTGATGGAGATGTTTCGGTTGCAACGGTGTCTTTCGCAAGCACCATGGACGAAATCAAGGAGGTCTGATGGGCATTCGTGGCGTCCCACCTGGAATTACAGATCCGAACCTTCGCGGTTTTCTTCAGGACATTCGCAACGCACTAGCGGGCGTTTCTGAAAAAGTCACCAAGCTCTCAACGACTACGACAACGTCTTCTGGTGGGGGCGGTAATCCAGGTCCTGGCGGCGGCGGCGGTAATCCTCCTCCCGATGGTGGCGGCCCAACCCCTCCTCCCAGCGGGCAATCCTCTGTCGTTTTGACAATCAGTCCCATCAAACCGCTCACGCAACAATCATTCACTTTGACGGCGACGGTGTTGGGTACAGCCCCGACAGGGACTATTGCATTCCAGCAAGACGGCGCCCTTATGGGGATAAACCTAGTTCCATTGTCTCAGGGCATGGCAACTATCACATCCCAACTCCCGAAAGGGACGTATTCTTTTGTGGCTCAATACTCAGGCGATAGCAATAACAAATCCGCAGTCAGTAACACCCTGACCGTCGAAGTTGGTTCCGTTTGGGATGGTCCACCCGCAGACCCCACTTATCTGGCGACTGAAAGCGGGATTGGATACATCGTCGTCAAATGGGCCATACCGTACATCGGTGATCTCGACGTAGTGGAAGTGTGGGCAAGCGTTACAAACGACATCGCTACGGCCTCTAAGTTAGGCGAAAGCAATGGTTCGATGTTCGTTTATGTGCCGCCAGATTTAAGCGTTTCTTGGTATTTCTGGGTTCGAGTGCGAGACTCAGAGGGCCTATTCAGCAACTACTACCCAAAGACCAAAACCGGAATCAAAGGAACAGCTCTTAGCCTTGAGGCACAAATTGCTAACACGCAGCTATGGAAAGACCTTGGCAAAAAAATCGGCGAAGACGAAGCCGCTATTTCCACAACTTCTGGGATTGTCAGTGGCCCCACTGGCCTTGCTGCTCAGTATATGGTCAAGACGGACGTGCGGGGGCTGGTCTCAGGATTTGGACTCTACAATGACGGGAACATCTCAGATTTCTTTGTCCGAGCAGATCGATTTGCTGTAGGTAACCCAGAGACTTATAAAGGCACTTGCTCGATTGCGGGAAAGACCACCCAGGCAGAATGTAAAGCAGCCGGTGGCACCTGGACTTGGGCGTCAACAAGTGACACGAATATTCCTTTCATCGTCTATACCACGCCGCAGACAATCACAGCACCCGATGGCAGCGGGAAAACCCTGACGATCCAACCCGGCGTCTACATGAAGTCGGCCAATATCCAACAAGGATTTATCGGCGATGCCCAAATTTATGGGGACCTAAAGTCTTATTCATGGGCAGCATCGAATGGCCCTACGACTTATCCTTTTAATGGATGGCGGCTCGATAAGGCTTCTAACTTGAGACTGTACGGCGGCTCCTTCGGACTCTATGACGAGTGGGGTGTACCGATCATTGAAGCTGGAAAGATTAACAACAGTCAGATTCGCAATTTGACCCTGACCCCTTCTGCGGAAGTGTTTGTCGTACCTAAAGCTCCAGCGACAACGATTACTCCAGCTTCAATTGTTTTGACGGCGACAGCTCAAGGTCTTGGTTCATCCGCACCCGCCATTTCGTGGTCCGTCACCAGTGGCAGTTACACAGGATCTCTTTCGACGGCAGGGCTTCAATTAACTATCGACCCAGCGGGTATGGCGACCAGCGTCGTCACTTTCAAAGCAACGGCGGTTTATAACTCGGTCACCTATACGGACTCTGTCACACTGGCGAAAGTTCAGGAAGGGTCTGACGCACTGTGGCTTTACCTATCCAACGAGGCGCAGCTTTTATCGGCGGATTCAAAAGGAAATGTCGCGTCCTACCAAGGGGCTACAACCATAGCCAAAGTGTATCGAGGAGCAACGGACGTATCGAGCGCGGAAGGATGGCAGTTCAGTACCCCAAGTTACACGGGTTGTAACGCCCCTAATGTATCCGGCCAAAGCATATCTCTCGACGACGCCCACGCGATGACCTCGGACGTTGCAAATATCACTGTCCGGGCAAGCAAAGGCTCCGTGACGATTGATAGGATTTTTACCGTCAGCAAAGCAAAACAAGGCGTAGACGGAAAAGTTCTTCGGCTTGGAGCAACATCGGTGGTGGTCGCCCAGGATAGCAGCGGGAATTACACCCCCCAAACGATTACCTTTACGATCACGTCGTCGGGCCTTACGGGAACGCCAGTATTGCAATATCGTTCCGCTGGCAGCAATTATGGCGCATGGAATGACTACGGCTCAAACACCATTTGGAGTTACACCAACAGTGGCGGCTATTTCCCCAGCAACTACAGCTTCATGATGTGGAGAGCGTATTCTGCTGCGGATAATTTGTCTGACGAGCTGACACTGGTCCGTTCCGTCAATGGGATTCGAGGAGGTGTTTTCACAACATTGTCAGGCTTATTCGGTGCCGGGTCGGCGTGGAACGCTATCGTCTCTCTTGCAGGAACCAACCCGGTCATTGGCGACTGGGTTATCGACAGCAGTGGAAGCTCATACTCCTGTACGTCCGCAGCCAGTTACCCCGGCGAATGGATTGGAACCAATATCCGGCTCAACGGAAATGTCATCGTCAACGGCACACTGATCGCGGATAAACTCGCATCGGGGACGATCAATTCTGCGCTAATTACCCTGGATGGTCCTAACGGCGCAATTAGGTCATTAAACTACACTTCCACTACTGGGTTTCTTATCAATGGAAACGGGGACGCTGTATTCAATAGTGGTATTTGGAGAAGCAACTTATATTCCAGCAATTATGACGGCAGCGTAGATTTCCCAAACGCTAATTCAGGCCAAAATGGGTGGTGCATCAACAAGTATGGAAGCGCTGTATTCAACACGGTGCTTGTTAGAAAGCCGTCCAATATAGCAAGTCACGCCTATGGCGCTTCGGATAAATTTGAATCATCATCGTATACCTATGCGACTTTGTATGAAGAAACCATGGGGCCATATATTTATAAAGCTAACGTGGGGCAAACAACTAATATTCTATTAACCCTTGATTGCCAAACGTCGTTAAGTACATATAACATAGAGGTTAGAGATGGCGCTAATAATGTACTTTGGGTAGCGTATAATAAAAGTGGGGCGGCAATTGAGTCAAGATTCTTTTCTGGATCAACTTCTTTTTACCAGACCATCAATCAACCTTATGTTTATCTAAAAGTCCACATGCAATCCGGTGGTGGATCTATGGGTATGCCAAGATTTAATATCTTTGAGATTGTTTCATGAACAGCCTTATTTACTACGATCTTTTAACAGGCGCAACAATTCGATCTGTTTCAAGCGTTGAAACCTTACGTCCAGAATACTTTGACGAAGAAATACCGGAGGGGCAAGGACGGCTTTTTGCTATGGACGTCCACAGTATTATTGGCAAAATGGTGGTTGATGGTGCACTTGTTGACGACCCTTCAGCAATTACTCAATCGAGATTAGACAATAGGGTTCAACTGCTGGCATCAACGGATTGGTACTCCATTCGGCACCGGGATCAGGTGGATCTCAAGGTTCCTACGTCACTGACGGAGTCTCAGTACGGACAACTTCTGTCGTATCGGCAGCAACTTCGTGACTGGACCGATGGCGCTTTTCCTTTGAAACCCGACTTCATATGATAGGCTTGACAACCTCAATCTGTTAACATGTCACCATACATAAGGGGGATTTTATGAACGCTGTCGTCATTTCAGGTCTTATCCACGCACTCGCTTCTATCATTCTAGGTTCGGGGATTCTCGAAAAAGTACAGACCGCGTATCACGACTGGGCCGACAAGGAAATCGCTGGGGAAGCGAAGAAAGCTGGCGCCCTCGCGCAGCTCAAATCTGAAGGAGTCCTTCTCAGCAAAACAGCATTCGACAACGCGATTCAGTTTGCCCACATCCTTGCAACGAGTAAGGCCGCACCGTGAAGGCTCTGACAACCAATGCCGGGTTCAACGCCTGGGCCGTCCTGATCCCCCTGAACGGTCTTTTGACTTCGATGCCCGATGGTCCCTGGAGGAACATTCTCCTGGCGCTTTCTTATGTGTCGATTATGGTCATTGGGTGGGCAACTAAAGGTTCGGGCCTGAACATGGAAGAGGCCGACGAGATTCTGGATACCACAGAAGAACTGAAAGACGTTCTCGCGGAAGGCCGGAAGTGATGTACACCAATCAGGCGGGGGTGGACTTAATTAAGTCCTTCGAGGGCCTCCGCCTTACCGCGTACCAGGACGTACGGGGTATCTGGACCATCGGCTACGGCACGACGGGCCCTTGGGTTTACCGGGGCCTCTCTATTTTCCCTCGAGAAGCAGAAGAAAAGCTGAAGGAGCACCTCCTTTTCACGGAGAAGTTTATCTCCAATTTAATCGGCGACGCCCCCACCACCCCCGGACAATTCAGTGCCATGGTTTCCCTGGCCTATAACGTCGGCGTGGGTAATTTCCAGAAGTCTTCAGTTATCAAATATCACAAAAGTGGCAAGACCCTAGCCGCCGCTGCGGCGTTCATGATGTGGGTCAATGCTGGCAGATTAAAGAAGGTAACAGGGCTAATTAGACGGCGTAACGCGGAGCGCAAACTTTATGTTTCCTGAACCCGAACGTGACCCAGTTAAGCAAGTGCTTCTTATCGGCATTTTTTTCTGGATCGCCGTCTTTTTTTTATTCGCCCTGTTGAATGGCTGCATTTCTGCGCCGGTCGCACCCGGACTGAAACTCCCAGAAGCCCCGGCGAAAGAGTGCCCCAGGCTGGTGATGCCCCCAATTCCAGAGGATGTCGAGCTGGACATCAAGGGGGACAAGATCAACAAAATCAACGGGGGCGGGGACGTCCTTTTGCGTGGGTACTCGCGTGCGCGGCAGCTCTTACAGTAACTGGGTGTGAGTGCGCTATGACGGGTTCACTAATTTTTGAGGAAGTTGGGTATGGCATACATCCCTCGTCAGGTTTCACTTCTGGAGTTCGCTGTTACGAGGTTGAGAGGAAAGAGCATGACTGACTGGATTAAGCTGGTTTTTACCCTGGCGGGGGTCGCTATCATTACTTGGTCTTCCGTCCAAAATCTCGAGTACCGCATGACAAAACTTGAGTCAGGATTCGAGGAGCACCTCGACAAGCATGATGCCCAATACGACCAAATCCAGAAGACGATGACCCAGATTCAAATCGAATTATCGAGGCAAGCACGGTGACTGACAACCTCGAGTTGGTCGATGTCCGAGATTGCTGGGAAGAGATCCGGGCGGGCGTTGAGGCCACCAGGGTGAAAACTGGCGCGGCCTGGCGCCCTGAAGATGTTTATTCGGCGTGCGTTGCGGGTCGGGCATTCGTATATATCGGGGAGACTGGTTTCCTCGTCGTGAAGCCTGAGCAAAATACCTACAACGGGAAGGGGGAGATGTTTATCTGGATCGCCTATGCCGAGGGCGAGAAGAATATTGAGCGGTTTCAAAGTGCAGTTGATGATCTTGCGGACGACCATGGGTTCGACAAGATGACGATGTGGTCCTGCCGCCCCGGATTTGATCGTATCCCTGGCTGGAAAGCGGTGGCTACAGTCTACGAGAGGGAATTGGGGTGACCACCGAAATCTCGGCACCACTAAAAGGCGCTTTATCAGATCTAGCGGTGACCTTAGCGAACTCTGAACATTCGTTTACCCCGCCAGTTAAGCACTACCGCGCAAAAGGGGTTTATGGAAGATGGGCTGAAGCCCCAGCCGGTTCGTGCGTGGTTACTTACGTCCATAAAATCGAACACCTCACAGTGATCCTTCAGGGAGAAGCCCTGGTCGTAGACCAAGATGGAAACAAGACAACGGTTAGAGCCCCAGATGTTTTCGTGACTAAACCTGGAACTCAACGGGCTTTGGTTTCATTGACTGACGTTATATGGCTGACAGCCCATCCGGACCTCGGCACCACCGATGCTGACAACGACGAAATGGAAAAAGTCATGTGCTGTGAAACGTTTGAAGAATACGACATGTTTGTAGCCGCTTTACCGGCACCGGAGGAATTATGACTTTTGGACTTTCCGCCGCCGCAATAGCTGCGGTAGGTGTTGGAGTTAGTGCAGTAGGAACCGGGGTATCTATAGCAAGTGCAACGGGTGCTTTTGGTGGCACACCAGGAAAATGGGCTCCCACCCCGGAAGAGCTGGCCGCTGCCAGAGCAGCAAAGCAGGTCAATGAATTAGGCCAGCAAATACAAAAACCTCTTGATTCTGTTTCTAGGGATGACCTCGGCTATCTCAACTCGCAGAATGCCCTCGATGAATCCGGGAGCATGGGGGTCGATCAAATGTGGCGTAATGCCGCTTCTGGTTTTGGCAATTCAATGGTCCCAATTGCTGCCGCCTCGGGCGGCCCAGGGTCCGGGCGTTGGTTCGACCAAATGGGATTGGGGGCCAACAATGTCAATAACGCCACGATGGACAGCAACGTTCAAGGACGGGTAAATGGCCTCAACAAGTACCTTGGCAGAACGGAACAGTTTCTCAATCGCAGAACTACAGATTTGAGAGCGGGACTTGGGGCTATGACTTCTGGCGGCCAACAAGCCGCTGATGCACAAGCTCAAAGAATCAATGCCCAGATCCAGAACAAGGCCGCCGCAAATGCAGCAATGGGACAAGTTGGCGGTTCGCTAATGAGCGTTGGAATGGGTTTGTCAGGATTGGGAGGAGCCGCAAGCGGCCTTTCTAGTGTAGGCGGGGAAACCGCGAATAGTGCGTTTCAGGGAAGCCTGAACAATGTAGCCAGCCAATACAATTTGGCCGGATCTGTACCCGGTGGAGGCTGGAGGTAATTATGGGAACATCACCCGCAGGAGCAGCACAAAGTCCGTCTGATCGGGCAAAAGCCTATTTGGCTGCAAATCCAAATGCGTCGCAAGCAGAAGTAGCGGCTATTGCCAACGGCATGACTCCGATGAGCTATGCCAATTACCAGATCGGAAAGCAGAAGTACCAACAGGCGCTTCCAGACATCCAGAAATATGGTATGCAGATGTCTAACCTGGCCGGGGGCGGTCTCATGCTCAAGGGGATGGACCAAGTCAATCAGGTTTTATCTGCCCCATCCCAGGCAGCCGGCATTCAGGCTCGTATGCAAGGCCGTTACGGCGTGACCCCCAACGCAGACCAAGCCATGTCAATGGCTGACCAAGCGGCACTCGGCACTGCATCTACAAAAGTGGGCCTCTTGAATCAAACTCGAATTGGCTTGACCAACGCCGAGCAGGACATGCGCTTTGGAGGACTCGGAGTATGAACGTCGCAAAGTACGGGCAAGACCTTTCTCTAATCGGGCTTGAGAATCTCCAAGAGCTCGCGAGGGCCGAGCGGCAAAGACAGCAAAATATGTGGGAGGCTGAAACCGCCCAAAAAAAAGCCCGGGCGGAAGCGATTGGCAGCATGGTGGGAACCATTGGTGGCGCAGCCAAGGGCTATTACAACACTAAGAAGGATGCCCACGAAGCTGGGCAGGATGAAAACGCGCGTGAGTATTACGCCAACGACCAGAAAGAACATTTGAATGCGGGCCTCCGCGTTGGGAAATATGCGGACCCCAAAGTGCAGTACAAAGATCCGGGCCCTTTCGTACCGGAAAAATTTGATTTTCTACATGCGGTCAAACACGACGTCGATAGTTGGGGGTTCTGATGAATGGACAGGCAATGCTCGGCGGGATCCAAGGATTCCACGAAGGTTTTCGATTCGGTCGTGAAATGGTCGAAGGCACAGAGGATGAGCGCCGGACTCGTTTAGCGGCGGAGGCCGCCCGTAATGAGCTTGCGGGTAAAGCCATGGCAGAACGGCGTAAGGCGACGATCGACGCGGTTAAGTTTGAGGAGTTGAAGAACTACCACGCGGGTTTACAGGATAACGCGAACCGGGGGCTCAACGTCCAGGAAGGTAATCTAGGTCTTAATCAGCAGCGGTACGTTGAAGCTGGCCCCCAAAGACAAGCTACCTTAGAGAACACGAACCTTCGGGGGGATCAAACCGCTCAGGAAGTCGACATCCAATCGCAGCATGAGCAGTGGAGGAAAGAAGCCCAAGGCCAACAAGACGAACTGAATAGTGTTCTCGAAGGTAAAGCGGCCCCTGAACTGGTTTCAAAATGGGCCCCCACACTGGGTCTAGCCACGCAAAACGCCCCAGAGGCGCTGGCAAAAATAAACAATCTCGTGGCTTCCTCGAGAGATCTGGCGAAGCAGGGCCGACTTCCAGAAGCGGATGCACTATGGGGCACCTCAGAAGGAAGAGATGCGCTCAATTCTGCATGGGGCCCCCTCATTAGACGCCCGGTCGGGCAAGTAATCGATAACGGCAAGTACGTCATTAAAGAGGTTACCCCAACGGGATTAGTTCGGCATCCGGGGGAAAACAAACTATCGATGAACCTTGAGGTTACCCGCGGTCCGACGCCAGAATACAAAAAACACCTCGACGAAATCATCGCTTCGAGTGCCTCACCTGAAGAAAAATCACAAGCCCAACGGGAGCTTCAAGACTCGAAGTACGCAGCACCTTTGACGAGTGGCCGTACTCCACTGGGAGAGGGCGGAACCCCCCGCTGGTTCAGCCCAGACGAATTCGCAAAGGGCGTCAACGTCATCGAAAAGCTGGCTATCGCGCAGGAGCAAGATCCCAAGAAATTCGAGCGGCTAAGGGGCCGGGTAACAGCTATTGCATCAGGCAAGACAAGAGCAGAGGGGAATGCGAATCTTCTCCGGTACGACGACAAAATGCTCGACAACGATGCCGCTGCGGAGGATTTAAAGATCCGACAGGCTCGGCTGAAACTTTCTGAGGGCAGAGCGAACGGCGGCCTCGCGGGCAAAGATGACACACTAACCCGCCAACGTATGCAGATGTCAGCCCTCAAAGACTTGACGAAGGCCCCCTACTCTAAAAATGAGGACGGTGAGTACAAGCAGGACCCCGTCGTTCTCGAACGCTATAACCGAATTCGAATGAAGGGCTATGACATCATCCGAAACTCTGATGGGAACACCAGTCTCGAAGAGGTGATGAAGAAGGCCAAAGAGGGTCTCCCATTGCCCGCCGCAGAAATCAGGTCGCCCGTCGACGGTATCGCCGGGTTCAATGGTGGGGCCCCTAGTGGGGGTTCTCATGCCAGACCACCAAGACAGACGGCTACGAGTGCCGACGGCCATAAAATGTTCTTCAACGAGGACACTGATGCTTGGGAGCCCATGTAATGGCGAATCCAACGGCGCCTCCAGGCTATGAGCTAGATCCTCCGGAGGGCGGTCTCCGGGAAGTGGCCGTCCCCGTCCCAGACTTCGTGGACCATTTGCGGGAGGTGTTTAGTGACACGACGCCCCGTCGTCAGTTCTACTCGGACTCCCCCAAGGC
>Ga0194047_10000479_pt1 | contig 27121 bp, 22 predicted proteins | sample JunL225m_MetaG_2_FD_160070 | JGI IMG/M metagenome (GOLD analysis project Ga0194047, IMG submission 160070) | Anoxic zone freshwater microbial communities from boreal shield lake in IISD Experimental Lakes Area, Ontario, Canada - Jun2016-L221-5m | ecosystem: Environmental > Aquatic > Freshwater... | reverse complement strand
TTCTTCAAAAACAAAGTACAACATTTTGTGAGCAACTTAGGTTGCTCACTTATTTTTATGATTTAGTCGGTTACTAGTGATTTCAATTATATTTTCGCATAAAAAAACTGCACAAATATTTGTGCAGTTTTTTTTTGATCTATTCAAAGTTTTTAACAAACAGTAAATTTTGTGAAATATTAATGTGCAACAATAAATTTACGTTGCTCAGTTATTTTTCCATTTTGCTCTACACTAAAAATATAAATTCCGTTTTTCATATCAGCAGTATTTATTTCTGAATGCACTGCATTAATTTCTTTTGCATATACTTCTTTGCCTATCAAATCATAAATATGAATGATGGCATCTTTTGCCGTAACAAAATCAATTTTTAATATTTGATCCGAAGGTATTGGATAAATATTTATCTGGTTATCGTTTGATGAAATTTCTTTCACCCCAGTTGATCCATTTTCAAAAGAAATTGTAATTCCGTTTTTCCAAACACTGTTTGTAGCATCCCAATCATAAGCAGTAAAAGATTTGGTTTTTCCTGAAGGAGCATCTATTACAAAATAATATTTTTGCTTAATGGTGTTAACCGAAGTAACGGGATCAGTATTCCAAAGCAACATGCTATCCAGTTTTGTAGAATAATAATACTGTACATATCCTGATTGTTTCCAAGTAGAAGTTGCGATAACCCAATCGTAATTGGTAAATTTATCTCTTTTGCCAGCTACATAAGTTATTACCATTTTGGAACTTGGTGTCCATGTATTATTACTCCAAATAAAATCAGAAGTCAAATCAGGATTTGCACCATTATAGTGAATTACATGTTTTGCAACATTAGTCCATGCTCCGCTAATCGAATCTTGCCAAAACACCGCAGTATCATTTGTACCATCACCTTGCCAGGTCTCGTTTCTCCAATTAAACCAAGCTGTAGTATTTTTTAATTGTTTTTGAGTTGATGCTGTAAAAACATTACCTGTACGACTTCCTATTGATTTGTACTGGTCCATGTTAACATTAAATGGTGGAGGAGTTGCTGTTTGAATACTTGTGAGATAACCATTAGCATCCTTTGTAGATACAATGTTATACAAGGTGTAACCTGATGCAGACCAAGTTTCATTTAAATGAGGAACAGCAAAATAAATAAATGTGTTGTTCCACAAACTTGCTGGGTGAATTTGTGCCTGAGATGTAAGGGCAAAACAGGCTGCTGTAATAGATAGTAGAGTTTTAATTTTCATACTTTTAAAATTAGTTTCTCAAAAATATTTAAGAATTTGAACTAACTAACACATGTTATGTATGAAGTAGTTTTAACTATTTCTGTGGGCAATTATCGCAATACATCTTTTTTATGTGGAGATTTTCAAAAAATTTGAATGACACTTTTGATTGATTAAACAAGTCGCAAAAAATATCAGGATTTGTTTTCTGTAAGAGTCTAAATATTGGAAGATATTCCTTTTCAAAAGTTGGTACACCTGAGGCTTTCCCAAAATATAAAATTCGCAAACAATATTCTTTGCATAGATTTTTATCATTAACATCAACATCATTAATGTGGTCAAGTAGAACTTGTGCTGCGATATCAAAATGTTTAAGATCTGCATAAAAATCGGCAAGTGTTAATGATTCTAAAACCGGACTGTTTTTAGAAAGTTCTTTCACACTAGCATATGTTTCAGGTTTCTTGCTTTTATGAGCATCATGATTAATAATAAAAAATCGCGCATTAATAATATTTCTGATCTTAACAGGTATTAAGGATGTATTAATTGAGCCATAAAGCGAAGCTAATATCTGTAATTCTTCTCTTCGTTGGTCTTCAGGTAAATCTGACGAGGCATTTAATTTTAATACTAAATAATTGTATTTTACTATAGGACTCTCGGGAGCAAGTTTTCTTAACTCTTCAAATCGTTTTATTCTTTCCTTTTCATCTTTAATAAAAACTGCTTTATTGGAATGAAGTGAAATAAACTTAGGCTCATCAGGAATTTTTATAGATTGAAAAACTTCGCTCGTCATTTTGCCATTCTGTAATAAATTAATCATTGCTGCTTGATTACTTAATGCACGTTTCAAATCTCTTTTATCAAGTGCTTTATTAAATCGATATATCCAATAATCATCTTCTTTCAATCTTTTAAGGTCGAATGCTACCTTCATTTGTATCGTAGCAAAGCGTTCTTCAACTAAAAGTCCTTCAATTTTATGAAGCAAAACGGTGTCAGTATTCAGTCTTTTATTTACTTGCCTTGGACTACTATCAGCAAGGAAATACCAATTTGTTAGAAGTATTTGTTTTTTGAAAATGTCCCACGAATTTCCTGTTTTTACAGTATAATTTATTTTGCTTCCTGATTGTTTTTGTTCCAATACTCTTACAATACTCGCGGCTCTTTTATTTTGCAAGTCTACATTTCTTAAACTGTCTCCTTCCATTGAAGAATATGCAACAATATCAATATTCTGAATGATAAAATTAGGCTCATTTAAACTATCGATGAAAGGTGAAATATCTTCTTGTCTATAGTCAAATTTATTTTTTTCAAATGGGATGCGAAAACTTAATTGTTTGTATTCCATAAATGGCTCAATCAATCTCGTGGCTTGTGTATCAATAATTACAGGCAGATCTTCGTACGTTACCGTTTTAAAATAAGGTTTTAGTCTATTGAGTTTATCATAAAAACTCCATACATCGCATTTCACTTTTTCATCACAATATTTTGCAGCTTTCAAGCCTACTTCAAAATTATTTGAAAATCCTTTTGGCAGTTTATCAATCATCAAATCACCTTTAGCGCTAAGTTGAGAAAGGGTGATTGGATGTAATCCTATTTCCAGACCTGTTTGGGCAGAACTTCCAACCGAAATATTATAACTTGTGTTGCATGGAAATTGAGAGAGTTCAATGATATAAACTAAGAGGCGGTCATTATTATCTTCAATAAGTGTTCGAACATTTTTTTCGGTATTGATAAAATATTTTTTGAAATCTTCTTTCAGATATAACTTATTTTCCTTGATGTAAAATCCTTTATCAATATCAACTTTGCTGTAAATTTCTTTCAAGTCTTCATACTGTCCGCACACAGTTCCATCATCACATTTCCCAAACAAACAATTAATCTTGCATCCCATTCTTCTAAGCCACCAATGAAGTGCAAAAGTTCTTGCAACGTATGATTTATCAAGCTCTTTGCTATGTGCGGCTGTGTTATTGATGATATTGATATCGCCCATCACAATACAGAAAAAAACTTTATTGGTGAGCGGATCGAAAGATGTACCTACACCGAGATAATAAAGATCTGCTCTTAGAAAAATTTTTCTGAAATTTACCTTGTTCAACTTCTTAAAAACCTTTTCGAGAATTTGAGCCTCTGAAAGTGTATGGCCTTTTCCAACTGCTATTTCCGATAAAATTATTTCCTGAGGAACTCCGTCTTTTATTCCACCATAAAAAGACACCCTCAAAGAAGCGTTACTTTTTTTCAATTCTTTTTGGAGGGGTGTTTCCTGTTTTATCTCCGAACAATAATTTGCCTGATCTTGTGCAGCTTTATCAACTGCATCAGCATCTAGCATAGCCTCTTGACCATTTGCTATTCGTTGCTCATTAATATAATTATAAATACCGGCTTGTAAGGTATCGGTATTTACATCTTGAGCTAAAACAATAGATGAAATGATTAAAGAAACAAGTAATAAAAAAGTGCTTTTATAGTATATTTTTTTCAAGGGTTTCTGAAATTACTTTTCCAAAGTAAAATAATGCATCCTCTCAAATCAAAATTGTTTCCAACCATAGCGTGTAATTATCTATAAACAATTGCCATAAAACATCATTTCTTACTTAATTTCGCATTTCAAATTTTTACACAAATGACATCAATCAACTTTTTAGATCAACTTGGGATAAAAGAAATCAACCACGGAACATCAACAGGAACGCTGCATTTTTCGGCTTCTGACGCAAAAGTGATAGAGAGTTTTTCGCCAACAGACGGAAAACTTATTGCTAAAGTAAAATGTACTTCAAACGAAGAGTATGAAAAAGTAGTCACTACTGCACAGCAAGCGTTCATAACTTGGAGAAAAACTCCAGCTCCAAAACGTGGCGAAATTGTTCGTCAGATTGGAGAAAAACTTCGTGAGTTTAAAGAGCCTCTTGGAAAATTAGTTTCCTATGAAATGGGAAAAAGTTTGCAAGAAGGACTTGGTGAGGTTCAGGAAATGATTGATATCTGTGATTTTGCAGTTGGATTATCTCGACAATTATATGGATTAACCATGCATAGTGAGAGGCCCAATCATCGCATGTACGAACAGTATCACCCACTTGGAGTTGTAGGCGTTATTTCAGCCTTTAATTTCCCAGTAGCCGTTTGGAGTTGGAATGCTGCATTGGCTTGGGTTTGTGGTGATGTATGTATTTGGAAACCTTCTTCAAAAGTTCCGCTTTGTGCTGTAGCTTGTCAGAATATTATTTCAGCTATTTTAAAAAAGAATGATATCCCTGAAGGTGTGAGTTGTTTAATTACCGGAAACCCTGTTGGAGATTTTATGAACAACGATCAAAGAATTCCTCTGGTTTCGTTTACGGGCTCAACACGAATTGGAAGACATGTTTCATCAACAGTTGCACAACGTTTCGGTAAAACTATTTTAGAATTGGGAGGCAATAATGCCATTATCGTTTCAGAATTTGCTGACCTTAAAATGGTTTTAACAGGTGCAGTTTTTGGTGCGGTTGGTACAGCAGGACAAAGATGTACTTCAACCCGAAGATTGATTATTCATGAAAATATTTATGATAAAACTCTCGATGTTTTGAAAAAAGCTTATGGTCAATTAAAAATCGGAGATCCATTGGATTCAAATAATCATGTTGGTCCGTTGATTGATAAAAAAGCCGTTGAAGATTATTTGAATGCAATTGAAAAAGCAAAAAATGAAGGTGCCAAAATAATTGTTGAAGGTGGTGTGATAGATGGTAAAAATTATGAAAGCGGATGCTATGTAAAACCTTGCATCATTGAAGCAAAAAACGAATTTCATATTGTTCAGGAAGAAACATTTGCTCCAATTTTATATGTGATGAAATATAAAACTATTGATGAAGCAATTGGAATGCAAAACAATGTACCTCAAGGTTTATCGTCATCCATTTTCACAAACGATATGCGTGAAATGGAATTATTTCTTTCAACTGCAGGTTCGGATTGTGGAATTGCAAACGTAAATATCGGAACGAGTGGTGCAGAAATTGGTGGTGCTTTTGGCGGAGAAAAAGAAACTGGTGGTGGCCGAGAAAGTGGTTCTGATGCTTGGAAAATATATATGCGCAGACAAACAAATACCATTAATTACGGAACTGATCTTCCTTTAGCACAAGGCATAAAATTTGACATCTAACGGTAAGCACTTTGAGTAATCTATTCTATAAATCATTTGATAGAAATTAGATTCAATTAGTAATCTCACTGAACTGAATATTTTTTTTGGTACAACATTTGAATTCTACGGAAAATGAAAAAGTATTTTTTAGCATCCGCATTTTGTATTATTTCTACTTATGCGTTCAATCAACAAACACCTTTTGAAGATAAAAACATTAAGCCCTTTGAATTTCGAAAGGTTGAAAATAAATCATTTACTTATGGCGAGAAACTTGAGTATCGCTTGCATTATGGCCCGATCAATGCAGGTTATGCAACACTTGAGATTGGGAAAAATGCTGTGATCATTGACGGTCGTAGAACCATGAATATTAAAGTGAGTGCAAGATCTTCAAGAATGATTGATGTGTTGGTGAACAAAATCCGCGATGATTATGAAACTTATTTAGATGAAGAATCTATGTCGCCATTAAAGTTTACCAAAACTGTAGAAGAAGGAAAATATAAGGACTCAGATTTTGCATTATTTAAACCTGAAAACGGAAAGGTTAGTGCTAAAAAAGGTTCAGTTGATGGCGATCCTTATTTGCAAGATCTGGTGAGCGTTTATTATTGGACAAGATTATGGGATGTTACCAATGCAAAAATCGGTGATGTTTATCCAACAGTTTTTTACCTTGATGGAAAAATATATAACTACCATTTAAATTTTTTAGGACGAGATATTATTGATACCGACTTGGGTAAATTTCGCTGCTTAAAAGTTCGACCTTTGGTTAAAAAAGGTTCATTATTTAAAAGTGAAGATGCCTTAACTATTTGGGTGAGCGATGACGACAATCATGTTGTGCTAAAAGTTGAATCTGAGATAATGGTTGGAGCAGTTGCTATGACTTTAACAGGTTTTGAAAATTTAAAAAATCCTGTAAGTTCTAAAATTTCTGACTAAAATATTTTTCAGAAACACCTTTTCACTTCCTTTTATTTTTTAAAGTTGATGTCTTTTTTAAAACTTAAAAAGAGCGAATAAGAATAATCGAATAACTTATTTTTTATATCATACACCGGCTCGAAACGTGCGGTCAAATAAAGGTTTCCAAAAAGTGGTTGCTCTCTCATTAATCTCACAAAAAGTAATTCTCTATTCTTTTCTGTGTACAAAGGAACATCAACGGATTGCGATTGATAGATATAACTTCCCCGTGGTGCCAAATAATTATTTCCATTCCAATAACTAAACATCATATCAATAATTTTTGATTTGATTAAAGCATTTGCATAATATCCGTTTCCATTTCTAAACTGAAAAGCTCCGGAATTACTTGTTTCATTATAAGAAGTAAAATAACCATCAAAGCGAAGTTCCTTTATAAATTGATTGGTATATTTTTTTGATAACCTCAACCCTGCAGCAGCATTCAACTGAACAGATAAATTGCCGGTATCAGAAGTAATTTGACCACCATGATGATGAATTATTAACTGCAATGGAACAGCAATACTAAATCCATTTTGTGAAGAATATAAAGTGGTAAGATTTGAAATTCCTGCTGTTAGAATTTCTTTTGATGAAGAACCTCTTTCAATAAAATTTTCCCAATTAATCCATGCATCAAAAAATTGTTTGGGACCATCATATTTTATCTGAGCACCGTTTTCAATTCTCTTTGTAATTACACTTTCAATATTATACATCGGTTCAATTAAACGATGGCTTAATGCTCCTTCAAGAGTTCCAAATAAAAATGAAAAATGATTGTATTTAATTTTCAGTGTAAAGGTTGGAATTGCTTGTGTATATGGATTTATTCCTCCAAAATCGTTTCGTAAAAAAACTCCTGCTTCTAACTTAATATGTTGGTTAGGCTGATAAAATAATTTTGGTTGAAGTTGATAACCAAAGAGCGTTCTTCCTTGTTCGATATTGTTAAAATATTCAGTATTTCGCATATAACTGAACACAGAAAAAGTTGTTCCAAATGCATTGCTGTCTTTTTCAGAAACTGAAATTTCATCACGCAAAAAAGTATTATCAATTTGAGCAAATGAAAATTGAATAAAGTAAAAAGTAAAAAGTAAAAAGTAAAAAAAACGAATACCGAATTTTCTATTTCGCATATTATAGATCCATTGCATTAGCAACCAGTTCGGCAATATCTTTCACTTCAATATCCTGTTCTTTATTATGATGTTTTACTCCATCGCGAAGCATGGTCATGCAAAACGGACAAGCAGAAGCAACAATTGTAGATTCAGTTTTTATGGCATCTTCAATACGTTCAACGTTCACTTCTTTATCGCCTTTTTCGGCTTCTTTAAACATTTGGGCACCACCGGCACCACAGCATAACCCGTTGGCTTTTGCGCGGGTCATTTCAACAAGTTCAGCATCTAATTTTTCAATAATATTTCGTGGTGCTTCATAAATATTATTTGCTCTTCCGAGATAACACGAATCGTGATAGGTAATTCTCTTTCCTTTAAAAAATCCGCCTGCAATTTTTATTTTGCCTTCGTTTAATAATTGATTGATTAATGTGGTGTGATGCACAACTTCATATACCCCACCGAGTTTGTCGTATTCGTTTTTTAAAGTATTAAAGCAATGCGGACAAGCGGTAACAATTTTTTTTACGTTGTATGCATTTAACACCGAAATATTTTGCATCGCCATCATCTGAAATAAAAATTCGTTCCCGGCACGTTTTGCAGGATCTCCGGTGCAACTTTCTTCTGTTCCTAAAATGGCAAATTTCATTCCTGCGTGATGCAAAATTTTTGCAACCGCCTTTGTAATTTTTTGTGCACGTTCGTCAAAACTTCCTGCACATCCAACCCAAAAAAGTATTTCTGCTTCTTCGCCTGATGCCAACATTTCGGCTAAGGTTTTTACTTTAAATTCACTCATATAAAAATTAAAAATTAAAAATTAAAAAAGTGAAAATACTGTTTAGTGTTTTTCATTTCTTAATCCGTTTTTAGTATGATATTATTTGCTGCTTTAATCGTTGAAATTTAACCATTTCGTTTACTAAAGCTTTTTAAATTATTGTTTGACTTACTTTTTAATTTAGACTTTTTAATTTTACCCTTCCTCTGTCCATTTCGCTCTATCCATCGGAGAGAATTGCCAAGGTGCTTGATTGTTTTCTAAGTTGTTAAACATCGCATTTAATGATTGCGGTGCAGCACTTTGCTCCATCACTTTAAACCTTCGCATCTCCACAATTATTTCCATAGGGTTGATATTTATCGGACAAGCTTCAACACATGCATTACACGTATTACATGCCCATAATTCTTCTTCGCTTACATAGCTGTGAAGATTTTTTTCATCGTCAACAAACGTTATGTTTTTATCAATATTTTTTCCAACTTCTTCTAATCTATCTCGTGTGTCCATCATCACTTTTCGTGGCGACAACTTTTTTCCGGTTTGATTTTGCGGACAAACACTTGTACATCTCCCACATTCGGTGCAGGTATAAGCATCCATTAAATTTTTCCAACTAAGATCAAAAATATCTTTCACACCAAAACTTGTTGGAGGCTGATATCCTTCAGGAGTTGGAGCACTTGGGTCAAGCATCAGTTTTACTTCCTGAGTAACCGAGTCCATATTTGTTAATTCGCCTTTTGGTTTCAGGTTCGAATAATAAGTATTGGGGAAAGCAAGTATCACATGAAAGTGTTTACTGAAAGGCAAATAATTCATGAACAGAAAAATTCCGATGATATGAAACCACCAGCACATTCTCTCAAACAGAATTAAAGTAGCTGTAGAAAAATGAAACGATTGATATAGCGGAACTATAAATTGGCTAATTGGGAACGAGCCAACATGAGTTCCTTCCTCAGCTTGAATCATTTGATCGAAAGCATTCATTTTGAGTAATGCTGCCATCAATACTATTTCTATAAATAAAATAGTTGCTGCATCCTGTATCGGAAACCCTTTTAATTCGGGACTGGTAAAGCGTTTAATTTTTAAAATAAATCTTCTCGATAAGAAAATGATACAAGAAACAAGCACAGCAAATGCAAGAATCTCAAAAAATCCTATCGCTAAATCATACACAGGACCGAAAAAAGAAAGTGCACGATGTGTTCCAAAAATTCCGTCAATAAAAATCTCAAGCACTTCAATATTGATGAGAATAAAACCTGCGTAAACAATAAAATGTAAAACAAAAGGAACCGGACGAACCGCCATTTTTGTTTGTCCGAAAGCCACACGCAGCAATGTTTTCCAACGTTCAGATTTATTATCACTGATGTCGATATCTTTGCCTAGCAAAATGTTTCTGCGAATTTTGCCAATATTTTTTGCAAAGAAATAAATGGCAACTGAAGCCATTACAACGAAGAGAATTTGTTGAATCATAATAAAAACTTGTGATACAATATTAAGAAGAAACTCCAAACTTGCAGTGCTTCAGAAATAAATTCAATAATTTTTTTGCACAGAAAAAATATTCAGATACATTTGCACTCCCTTAAAAAGGGTGATATAGCTCAGTTGGTAGAGCAGCAGACTGAAAATCTGCGTGTCGCTGGTTCAATTCCAGCTATCACCACACTAAAAACCTCTCAGATACTTGAAATTCAAGATATTTGGAGGTTTTTTTTTGATATACAAATCACTTGATATCATTATTCCTAAAGAAGCTATTGAAGTAATTGCAGCTTTTTAAGAATCATAAAACAAAAAAGGAGAGCCATTCGTCCCTCCTTTTTCTTATATGTAATAATACTTTTGTGATATTTTGATGAATCCACTTGCCAATTTTGTCTACGCTAAATAATTTGTTCTATGCTATCAATTGGTTTTAACAACCTTAAATGTTTGTTGTGTACCTTTAGCAGTTTCTAAAACCGTAATCAAATAAATGCCATTTTGATATCCTGAAAGATCAATTTCTTTAGGTTGATTTTTAGAAATTACATCTACAGTTTTGTATAGCGTTTTACCTGTTATATCTGTGATGGTAATTGTATTTTTTTCGTTGTTATCATCACTTGCATATACCGAAACATTAGAACTTGTAAGTGTAGGGTAAACCTTAAACTCCAGTTTAGGCATAACAGCTTTGGTCATATCATCTATTCCGGTATTTTTACTACAACCCACTAAAATTTTAAATCTGGTAATATGCGATAACTTTTCTGTTGCATTGGGCGTATAAATGTATTCTGAATCTTTTGTCAAGTCTATTCTGTTTCCTGTTACTGAATCAAATAATTCAATAGTTTTACCTGCAACTAAATCAACAACATTTTTAAACTTTAACGTATACTTCACTAATTTTTTTACAGAAATAAATAAAGGAATAGTATCCGACACTCCATTAAAAGGTTTACAGTTACCGGTTAAAAGTTTACCCAAAGGTGTGATGCTTGCAATATTTACATCCCCGCCAAACATTTTAATCATATCATAATTATCAACTTCTGGAGTTGCTACAGACATATATTTAACAACCATTTCATCGCTGTTAAATGAGTCCATTATTAACGTAATAGCAAAGTTGCCTCCTGACTTTTTAAATAAACCTGCGTTTGTGTTCACCTTGTATGCTTCAGTATAAGTTCTCGATGCACTAGCAGCACTAGAACTTACCAAAAAAGCAGCTCCTAAATTTGGGATTTGACTGAAATTTATTTTAGGAATAAATAAGAATGAAATAACAAGTGAAATAACAGCTATTTTGGTTTTCAATTGGAAATATTTTATGTGAAAGCATTTTTACCTTTTGAAATTGACGCCTGTTTAAATTAAATTGATCAAAACAGTTTGACATTATGTTTTCAAAAATGCAGGTATTGCTTTGCTTTTATGCAAGGACTTTTAATACGCTGATAAAAATTATAAACACTAAAATTTGCAAACACATTAGTAAAAAGGCTTTCTTAAAATTAAAATCGAGATTCATGATTTAAAGGTTGGAATTAAAGGTTGGGTTAATATTAAAGTGAGTATTATTGAATTTTAAAAACGTTTTTATATTTGGTATCCTTTTTATTAGGCAGTGAATAAAAAAGAGGTATAATTTTTTTGTTGTTATTTAAATGCGTTTGAACATTCTCTAATAAGTATTCTAATTTGAATGGCGCAGTTATAATTTCCATTTCATTTAAAACAAAAGATATTCTTTGAAATGTTTCAACCTTATTTAAACAACTAATATGATTTCCTATAAAGATTATTGGTGTGTTACTTAATTGCTGTTGCTGTTTCAGGCGAACAAGAAAATTCTTTGGATTAATTTCTATTGTACGGATATCCATTAAAATAATATTCGGTTTTATTTTAGAAATTTCTTCAATAATATCGGCTCTGACTTTAGTTACACAAACATCATAATTAAAAACTTTTAAAAAGTCACTAATACAACGTCTCATTCGGGAGTAGTGATAAACAACTAATACTTTTTCCATGCTTTTTCTAAATTTATATAGACCTGTTTTAAATAGCAAAATCCATTATTGACAGATTATGTAATAAATTAAGTTCATTTATTTATACAACTTACCTAATTGTATGTAAAGCAAATTAATGGTGTAGGTTTGTATGAATAAAAAAGCAACCATGGCTTGAATGGCGAACATTTCAACTTTTTCAACTGTAGCGTAAAAAGCAAACGTGGCATTTGATGCTCAGTAAGGATTATGTTTTTTCTATGGAATTTATAATATAACAATATGACTGCATAAGATAAAGCCTTACGATTTAAGATAAAGTTTCAGAATTGGAAATTTATCCGATTAATTGTTTTTTTGTAGCTTATTTAAGCTACAAATTTAGGGGAGGCATTAAAACATTTTTTTTGATTTTTGTATTTTTTAAATTATTCAACCAGAATAAACGTTCAATAATTAAATTAAAACGTAAAAATATTTAATGAAATACGGGACAATGGCAAAACCAAATTAATAAACTAATATATGGTTCCAGAAATAATATTAGAAAACATACAACTGAAATTCAATCAAAGAATTCGCTATCCAAAAGATTGCGAAAATTTGTCTCGTGAAATTAATAAAACTTCTAGCAGCAAAATTAGTGCAACAACAATTTCAAGAATATTTAATTTAAGAGATGACGGCTCTAAACCAACACTAAGAACGCTGGATGTTATAGCTGAATACATAGGTTTTGAAAGCTGGCAACTTGCAATTGAATTTTCTATTGAAAACAGCAAGCAACTTTTAAAAGGAAGTAATCTACCCCTTCCTTATAAATATTCAGCAAACGCTAAACATGAAATCGTTGAATGCAGTGATGATTTTGCTAAAATCCTTCAGTACACAAAAAAGGAAATAATGGAATTAAACATTATAGATCTGTTGGATATAAATACTCAAAGAAATGTAAGGGATTTTACAAATTTACTTGAAAAGGGTATTAGCGTTTCTGATTATGTTGGCAGCTTTATTCGAAAAGATGGTGAAAGTATTTTTCTTATAGGAAGTTTAACGCCTCATTTAAAAGATGAGATTTTAGAAAGTACAGACGTTGAATTAACGCAATTAATTACAGCTGATAAGAAATTTGAATATCCTGAATTTAAAAATTGTGTCATTCTAGATCACCATTGGAATATTAAATACAGTAATAATATTACCCCCATAATGGAAGCAAATCATATAAACAAATCGTTCTTGGATCTAATTCCTGAAATTGGCAGATCGAGATTTTTTGATCTGTTTTTTTTATGTATATCTAATGATAAAAAAATAACATTTACTGAGAAATTTAAAATAAACGACACTGAATCCCATTGGTATAAATACACCTTAATGCCTTTTGAAGATGGCGTTGGTGTTTATTATACCCGTTTATTTGAATAGTTGGTTTTATGAAAAAAAAACATTTTAAAAGTGCGAAAACAAAAAATCATTAAAAAACAAAAGTTCAAGAAATTATTAAATATTGCGAGAATATATCGTATGAGTTTATGGTACACTGGTAAAACCAAGTTAATAAATTAAAAGATGGTTCCAGAAATAATATTAGAAAAAATCCAACAGAAATTCGGCCAGAAAATTCGTTATCCAAAAGATTGCGAGAACTTATCGCGTGATATTAATAAAAACACCGGCAGCAATATTAGCGCAACTACACTTTTAAGGATATTTAATTTAAGAAATGAAGGTTCTAAACCAACGCTCAGAACGCTGGATGTAATTGCAGAATACATAGGTTTTGAAAGCTGGCAACTTGCAATTGAATTTTCAATGACTCTTGCCAAGAATAAAAAAAATGACGAAGGTAAATTAACATATTCAACTAATGAACATCTTATAATTATTGATTGCAATGAACATTTTGCTAACGCCCTTCAATATTTAAAAGAGGAACTAGTTGGAATTAGCCTTTTAACCCTATTGGATAGAAACACTAAAATGTATGTTAAAGATAAAGTAGAAGAATTAAAAAAAGGGAAAAGCATTTATGATTCTGTAGGTTGTTATGTTCGTAAAGATGGTGAAGAAATCTACCTAAACAGGTATTTAAAACCTGTATTTAAGGATGGTGTTTATATGGGTGCAAATATTGAATTAACAAATTTGTCAACCACAGTATATACTAAAACCCCTAACCCAAAATATGTTTTTATTTTAGATTTCAATTTTGTTTTTTTATACAATGACATTACGCAACTTGGTTTTGATAAAAGTTATTTAAATAGATCACTTAAAGATTTAGTTCCTGAATTTGAAAAAACAAAATTTTTTAACCTCTTTCATTTATGTAAATCAACTACTAATAAAATTAATTTCACCGAGAGGATCACTTTTGGTGAAAATAATATACGTTGGTATGAATACAGCCTGGAGTGTGCCGGAAGCGGAGTTATAGTTATTTCCTCCCTCTTATATAAATCTGATTAGTTTTAGTTTTTTTGATTCTTCGCTTCGTTCAGAATGACACGCGATAAAAAAAGTAAGTCGCGTGAAGCGCGCCCTTATTCAACATGTGAATGTCATTTCGAATGTAGTGAGAAAACTACTCATGAAAAAAGTAAATTCATTTTCCCGATTGGATTTAGAACAGATTCCTCTCTTCGCTCGGAAGGACAAACTCATCAGGTTTAAACGGTATAACCATTTTCCCTTCCGCGCTAAAAGTTATATTATTAATTAATCACCTCAACCTGATTTACGTTTTGCAAAAATTTTCTTTCTTTTAACATAAATCCATTTCCTCTAACCAAAATATTTACACGAATATTTTCTACCGAAATAGGTTCACCAATTTGTACATCGGTAATATTCGAATGCTTGATATCTTTTCCATCAACAATAACAACGGCACCACTTCCAACAACTTCCAGATGATTTCCTTTGGTAATTATTACTCCGGTATCTTCACCAAGTCCAATGCCTGTGCATTGCGGATTGCTTGCAACAGCTTGCGCCAAGCGGTTAAATCTACCGCGTTTATCAAAATGCGAATCGATAATAACGTTTGCAACAAAAGCTAAACCCGTTGTTAATTTCACTTCACCTTTTAAATGTGCGAGATCACTTTTCCCTTGATAAATCATGGTATTGCTCATTGCCATTGCACCTGCACTAGTACCGGCAATTACAAAGCCTTCTTCATCAATTAACCTGTCGTGAAGGATTTGATAAATATCTGTACCCCCAAAAATACTTGTGAGGCGAAGTTGATCTCCTCCCGAAAACATTACCACATTACACGCTTTTATTCTTTCAATATAATCCGGTATGGCAACTTCTTCACGATTACGAATATTCATTGTACCAACATTTGTACAACCAATTTTTCCGAATGCTGATAAATAATTTTCAGCAACTTCTTCAGGAATTGATGAGGCTGTTGTAATCACTTCAATGCGCTTATCCACACCTCCAGCTTCATCAACAATGCGCTTTAATATTCCGAGTTCAAAAAAATTTAATCTGTTGCGTTGAACGAATCCTTGCTCTAAATCTGTTCCTTTATCTTCTGCTCCGCCAATCGAAATCAGCTTTCCTTTTGGTATTTCCAATGTTTATTATTTATTATTGTTTGGTGGGCAAAGATAAATTCTGACATCTTTCAAAAAAGAAAAGTTTTAAACGCTCCCGATATTTAGACTCAAAAATGTAGAAATTTATTTTTAAACAACTATTAAACAGCATCCATTTTCAACCTCAACTGATATGAAAGTTATAGAAATAAAAGTAATGCGTGGACCAAATTATTGGTCGATATGGAGACACAAGCTTATTCAGATGAGACTTGATTTAGAAGAAATGGAAGAAAGACCCTCAAATAAAATTGAAGGTTTTAGTGAACGTTTGAAAAAAATGTTTCCAAGTATGTATTCACATCGTTGTTCTGAAGGATGCGATGGAGGTTTTTTTAAACGTGTGGATGAAGGAACGTGGATGGGTCATGTGATCGAACATATTGCTCTCGAAATACAAACACTTGCGGGAATGGATTGTGGATTTGGTCGCACACGAAGCTCTTCAAAAACGGGAGTTTATAATGTGGTGTTTAGCTACATGGAAGAAAAGGCCGGAGTATTTGCTGCTAGAGCTGCTGTAAGAATTTGTGAAGCATTAATAGAAGGACAAATTTATGATTTAGCGGAAGACATTCAGAACATGCGCGAGATACGCGAAGAAGAACGTTTAGGACCAAGTACCGGATGTATTGTTGACGAAGCTGTACATCGCGGAATTCCATATATCCGATTAAACAAACATTCGCTTGTGCAATTGGGTTATGGAAAAAATCAAAAAAGAATTCGTGCCACAATTGCAAGCACTACATCAAGTATTGCAGTTGATATTGCCTGCGATAAAGAAGAAACAAAAAGTTTATTGGATGCTGCTGATATCCCTGTTCCAAAAGGTAGAATCGTTTATAGCGAAGAAGGTTTGCAAGCCGCAATTGACAGCATCGGTTATCCTGCAGTTACAAAACCTGTAAACGGAAATCATGGCAAAGGTGCTACAACAGATTTAAGAAATTGGGAAGATGCAGTGCGAGGTTTTGAAGCTGCACAAAAATATTCACGCGGAGTAATTGTCGAAAAATTTATCACCGGTGAAGATCATCGTGTGTTGGTGATCAACTATAAATTTGTTGCTGCTGCAATTCGCAAACCCGCTGCAGTTATGGGTGATGGCGTTAGCACCATCGATGAACTTATTGATAAAGTAAATGAAGATCCACGAAGAGGATATGGCCATGAAAAAACTTTAACCTCCATAAAAGTTGATGAATTTACTTTAGATATTTTAAACAAAAATGAGTTGACATTGGATAGCATTTTACCAAAAGGTGAAGAGTTATTTTTAAAACCAACAGCAAATCTTTCAACCGGTGGAACAGCAACTGATGTTACCGATATGGTTCATCCTGATAATATTTTTATGTGCGAACGCATAGCACGAATTATCGGTTTGGATATTTGCGGAATTGATATCATGGCAGAAAATTTAACGGAGCCTGTTAAAGAAAATGGTGGAGCAATTTTAGAAGTAAATGCTGCTCCGGGTTTCCGCATGCATATTGATCCAACAAATGGATTACCTCGAAATATTGCAGAGCCTGTTATCGATATGTTGTATCCTCCGGCAAGTTCGGCACGCATTCCAATTATTGCTGTTGCAGGAACAAACGGAAAAACTACCACCACACGTTTGATGGCGCATATTATAAAATCGGAAGGATATAATGTTGGCTATACCACCACCGATGGAATTTATATTCAAAACCAATTGATGGTTCGTGGCGATTGTACCGGACCAAAAAGTGCAGAGTTTGTATTGAAAGATCCTACTGTTGATTTTGCCGTTCTTGAATGTGCACGTGGTGGAATTCTTCGCTCAGGTTTGGGATTTCATAATTGCGATATTGGTATTGTTACGAATGTTGATGAAGATCATTTAGGACTTCAGGATATTGATACCATCGAGCAACTTGCACGTGTAAAAGCTGTTGTTCCGGGAAGTGTGTTGCCAACTGGATTTGCCATTTTAAATGCCGATAATAAATATACCGCAGCAATGGCTGAAGGATTAAAATGTAAGATTGGATATTTTAGCATGGACGAAAATAATCCCATCATCCAAAAGCACATGAAAGAAGGCGGTTTGAGTGCTATTTGCGAAAACGGTTATGTAACAATTTGCAAAGGCACGTGGAAAATTAGAGTAGAAAAAGTGGTGAATATTCCGCTCACTTTTGGAGGAAAAGCAACCTATAATATTCAGAATGTGTTGCCAACTTTATTGGCTGCGTTTGTTCGCAATTTTAAAATTGAAGACATCCGTGTTTCACTTCAAACATTTATTCCGGGTCCGGTTCAAACTCCGGGACGAATGAATATTTTCCGTTTCAAGAATTTTGATGTGATGATTGATTACGCGCACAACGCTGCGGGATTTCATGCCATTGGCGATATGCTTAAAAAAGTTAACGCTAAAAAACATGTGGGAGTTATTGCAGGTGTTGGCGACAGACGTGATGAAGATACCATTGCACTTGGAGCAGTTGCTGCCGAAATGTTTGATGAAATTATTATTCGTCAGGATAAAAATTTAAGAGGAAAAACTGAGCAGCAAATTATTGATTTGATCATACAAGGAATTTCGAGTGTTGATAAAAACAAAAAAGTTACGGTGTTCAGAAAAGAAACTGAAGCTATTGATTTTGCAATAAAAAATTTAGCAAAAGGAAGTTTCTTAACCATATGCAGTGATGTTGTTCCCGAAGCCCTCGATCAAATTATGAAACTAAAAGAAGCTGAAGATTCTGGAAAAATGGAGTTGGGAAATATGTGAGGGAAGAAAAAGTTGATAAAGATTAGTGAATAGTTTGATTACAGATTCTTAATGAATAAATTCGAAAATTAAATACTCAACATATGAAAACAACTCTTTTATTTACTCTTATTTTAGTAATTTTTTCTTGTAGAAAAGACACTCGATTAGCCGACATTAAACCTTCGTTAATTGCTGACACAACCGAAGATTGGAAAACACTTGATGACGAAACAATTTTTCTTACTGATAGAAATATTCTTTCATCAAATGCTACAAGCAATAAACTTTTTTTACAATCGCCAAATACGTTTTATACTTTGGATTCAAACCTAAAAAGAATTAATTCCAATGGTAGTGAAGGGCCTGGATATGATGATGGATTTAACAGAATTGGCACAGGAAATAATTTCAGCTTATATCTTAAGAAAATATATCCAAATTATCTATACATGAGACCTAATAATAAAGATGTATATGCTAACAGTGGTGCAGGGGTTTCATTAAAAGATAGCACCAATACTAATTATTCCTACAGCTATTTTTCAAACCTTGACGAGAATGACAACTTTTGTTTAGGATATTATATAGGAAATAATAATGGAATAGGAGATTCAAACTTTTTTTATATAAAGAAATTCCATGCAAGCGCAGTACCTTATAATTATATTAAATGTGAAGCTGTTTTTAATAAATTTATAAAAAAAGGACCCTCCTCCACTGGTAATACCGAATTTAATAATGGAAATTTATCCATTATAAATGACGTAATTTATTATGGATATTATGGATTGGCATTCAGGTTTGAATATCCAGACAAAATTGATACACTTAAATTTAATCTTCGTAAAATGATTAAAATAAATAATACAATTTACGCTACTTGCGATTGGGCTTCATATAACACAATTCAAAGTGAAAGTGGTTTATTTAGCTCAAATGATAATGGAATGAATTGGCAAAGAGTTACCAATAATGGGATGTTTACTCTTGCAAAAGATTTAGTAAGTATTGATAACAAATTACTTATTTATCGTTATGATTGGATTAACTACTTCGATTTTGCAAGCAACTCTTTCAAACAAATTAATACCAAACAAATTCATGCTCAAATAAAAACAGTCACTCAGTTTAAAGATAAAGTAATTGTAGGAACTGATGCTGGTGTATATTACAAATCGGTAAAACATTTTTTTGCAGATTGATTTCATCTCAAATCATCAAAAAATATTTCCTGATAATCCTTATTTGAATTTCATAACCTTATGAGTATTTTGCACACCTGATTTTAGACAATATTAATTTTTTACAATATGAATTTTGAATTAACCGAAGAGCATTTAAACGTACAACAAGCGGCACGCGATTTTGCACAAAACGAATTACTTCCCGGAGTGATTGAACGTGATGAAACAGGAAAATTTCCTATGGAATATATTCGCAAACTTGGCGAGCTTGGTTTTATGGGAATGATGGTAGATCCTAAATACGGAGGATCTGGAATGGACACTGTTTCATATGTGTTGGCAATGGAAGAAATTTCGAAAGTGGATGCATCAACTTCGGTAGTTATTTCGGTTAACAATTCATTGGTTTGCTGGGGGCTTGAAACTTTTGGAACTGAAGAACAAAAAATGAAATATTTAGTTCCTCTTGCTTCAGGAAAAATTCATGGCGCATTTTTATTGAGTGAACCGGAAGCAGGAAGTGACGCAACTTCACAACGTACAACTGCCGAAGATAAAGGAGATTATTATTTAATGAACGGCACAAAAAACTGGATCACTTCAGGAAATACGGCAGATACTTATATTGTGATTGCTCAAACTCATGTTGAAAAAGGACATAAAGGAATCAATGCATTTATCGTTGAAAAAAATAGTCCCGGTATTGTGATTGGAAAAAAAGAACAGAAGATGGGAATCCGCGCAAGCGATACACATTCTATCATGTTTCAGGATGTAAAAGTTCCAAAAGAAAATAGAATTGGTGAAGATGGTTTCGGATTTAAGTTTGCGATGAAAACTCTTGCAGGCGGACGAATTGGAATTGCTTCTCAGGCATTGGGAATTGCAAGTGGTGCAATGGAACTTGCCATAAAATATTCGAAAGAAAGAAAAGCATTCGGCACCGAAATTAAAAACCATCAGGCTATACAATTTAAGTTAGCCGATATGGCCACACAAGTTGAAATGGCTCGTTTGCTTTGCTTAAAAGCTGCGTGGTTAAAAGATGAACATAAAGATTATGCATTAGCTAGTTCGATGGCAAAATTATTTGCTTCAACAGCAGCTATGGAAATCACCACCGAAGCTGTTCAGGTTCATGGCGGATACGGTTATGTGAGAGAATACCATGTGGAGCGTTTGATGCGTGATGCAAAAATCACACAGATTTATGAAGGAACTTCAGAAGTTCAAAAAATTGTAATTTCTAGAGAAGTACTTAAATAAAAAAGTCACTTATTAAATAGAAAAAGTCGTCAACTAAGGACGACTTTTTTTATGAAGTAAAATCATGCATGCACTTTTTGAATCTCATATTTTTTCCAAAATGAACTATTGCTTAACTTATAAAAATCGGGAATAGCCAGCAATGGAATTTTGCTATGGAAACTCATTTTACGAGTTTTACTTGATGACGGTTCAAAAACTTTTTCAAAAATGTCACGCTTTTCGGGCGACATTACCAGCCAATTTGCATTTGATCTTGAACAAAAATCATTCAACCCTTCAATAATTTTGTCGGAATGAATTAACTTTATATTTAGTTTTTCATAGGAAATATGAGTATTCACTTCACTCCTAAAATCTTCATATAATTTTACTTCAAATTCTTTTGAAACCGAAAAATTTGAAATATGTACCAACGTAAGTTCTGCATCAAATATTTTTGCAATCTCTACCAGATAATTGATCACAGGAATTTCTCCTAAACGATAATTGGTGGCAAACACAATATTTTTAACGGAAGTAAACAAAGCATCTTCGGGTAAAGCCAACACCGGGCAATCGGCTTTTTTGATAATGCCCCATGCGGTATTTCCCAAAAGAATATCAATAAAACCTCTTACTCCGTGTGTACCGGTAATGATGAAATCAATATCCGATTCTTTAGCTTCTTCTACCACCTGTAAAGTTACATTGCCTTCTCTTACTTCGCAAGAGTAATGAATTTCTTCAGGGTCAATTTTTAATAAACGAAGAATTTTTAAAGCATGATTCTCTAATTTTTCCATCTCATATTCGAAAGGAGTATAGTCGACTGTATAAGGATCAAACTGTTGATATGGTATTGACAATGGAGGTGCAAACACATGAATGATTTTTATAAATGAGCCTGTGTTTTTGGCAAATTGAAATGCATATCGCTCGGCATTCATTACTGCTTCAGAATAATCTGTAGCAAGTAAAATTTTAAATGAAGTTTTCATATCGTGTTGTTTATTATAAAAAAATAACTGCTTTCTCTTTGTGGTGAAATACCATTAACGGAATATTTGTATGGTAAGAAAAATTTTTGGTGATGCTTCCTTCAAAAAGTTTTTCGTAGGCCATTCGTTGTGTTGTTGACATCACAATCATATCAACCGGTTCACTCTTGATATATTCTTCCAACCTCTTTACCACATTTTTTCCATATACAAGTTTGAACAACATTCTTTCAGGGTCAAATTTCTTTTTAATCTTGATTGAAAAGTTTTTAAGAAATTGTCTTTCCAACTCAGGAGAAAATTGCTCTTCTGAAATATGTAATAAAGTAATTTTTGCTTTATGAACTTTTGCCGTTTCCAGCAAATTTTTTAATGAAAGTAAATCGCTCGCATGATAATCGGTTGCGTATGTAATATGTTTTATCGGTTTATATTTAACACCTTCAGGAATTACAATTACAGGACAGTTTGCATGTTGAACAACCTTTGCAGTGTTGGTTCCTATGATGGCTCTGCTGATTAAGCTTGCCCCATTTGTGCCCATCACAATTTTATTTATTCTTTTCTTTTTGGCAATATCTAAAATTGTATCAACAACTAATCCTTCACGATTAAGGGGCACACAATTAATTTTTGATTTCTCAATTATTTTGGTGCAAATTTTTTTAAGGTTTTTTAAAACATCTTGTTCTGATGCCCTAAATTGTTCTACTACTAAATCGGATGAAACAATCGGGCTCACATAAATGAATTTATATACATGCAATAAAAATATTTTTGCATCTTCCTTTTTAGCCAATTCAACAGCATATTTCAAGGCATCTTCAGCAGGTTTAGAAAAATCGGTAGGAACCAATATTGCTTTCATGATATTCAGTTTGTATTGTAAAAAATAGTGAATCCGTTTTCAAAAGTATTTTGCATTCACAGAGACATGATTGATTACAATCACGATGATTTTTGATTTCAATCATCTTCAAATCAATCAGATGTTGCGAACATTGTTCTCGATTCTATTAAACACATTTACAAATCATTAATCAAAATATTATGATACTTCACATTCAAGCCCAACACTTTAACCCTCAAAATAAATTGATCGCATTAATTACTCAAAAAATAAACAAACTAAGCCTGCTTAATAAACAGATACAAAAAGGGGAAGTGCGTTTAATATTAGAAGATTCAACAGAGCCAACAAATAAAGTTTGTGAGATAAAACTTGCTGCTCATGGCAGTGATATTTTTGCCAGTTCGAGAGGAAATTCTTTTGAAGAAGCCACCACCAAAAATATCGATGCTTTACAACAACAAATAAAAAAACATTTTACCACCACAGCAAAAAAAGAAAAACGTAAAGAAAAAATATCATAAAAATTTCTTTGATAAATAGATAACAAATGGAAATATTATTTAACAGAAAAGAAGCCGGAAAATTATTGTCTGAAAAACTTTTAAAATATGCAGACACTGAAACTATTGTACTTGCCATACCAAAGGGCGGTGTGCCTGTTGGCTATGAAATCGCAACTAAGCTTGATGTTCCACTCGGAATTACACTCATAAAAAAAATCGGACATCCATCTAACAAAGAATATGCAATTGGAGCTGTTTCCCTCGATTCATTTTATATAGATAACTCGATGAATATCGATAAAAAATATATCGAAAGTGAAGTTAAAAGAATTCAAGAGCTCTTATTGCAAAAGCAAAAATTATATGAAGGAAACAAACAACCACTTCAACTAAAAAACAAAACTGTAATTATTGTTGATGATGGAATTGCAACAGGAAATACCATTTTAGCAAGTATCAAATTGGTGAAAAGTAAAATGCCTTCAAAAATAATTGTTGCCGCTCCGGTTGTTCCATTCGAGAACATTGAGCTCATTAAAAACCAGGTAAACGAATTTATCTATCTCGATGCACCAAAATATTTCCCAAGTGTAGGATGCTTTTACGAAGAATTTAATCAGGTAAAAGATGATGACGTTATTTCAATCCTAAATCAAGCTTCATTGAAAATGAAAATGAAAAAAGAAAAAATATTGTTTTAAAACAACATCACATTTGTTAAATAATTCATCAATTAAACATGAATGATTATGTTCAACGAAGAATTAACATTACAGTTGTCGTCAGTAAGGCTTATTGCCGACCTCGTTATTCCGGATAATGCCGAAGGTTTAGTTATTTTCTCACATGGCAGCGGAAGCAGCCGATTAAGTACAAGAAACAGATTTGTTGCCGATATCATTCAAGACCGCGGAATAGCAACCTTGCTAGTTGACCTTCTTACACCCGAAGAAGATAGTATTGTTGAAAATCGATTTGATATCGATCTGTTAACAGGCCGATTGGTTCAGGTAACAGAATGGGCACTCAAGTATCCTAAAACAAAAGAACTGGAAATTTTATATTTTGGTGCAAGCACCGGAGCTGCTTCAGCTTTAAGGGCTGCTGCTTATTTCGGAAATACAATAAGTGCTGTGGTATCAAGAGGAGGCCGACCTGATTTGGCAATGGAAATTTTGCCTATAGTTAAAACTCCTACGTTATTAATTGTTGGAAGTTTGGATAGACATGTAATGGAAATGAACCGACAAGCATTTACCTATTTGCATTGTGAAAAAGAATTAACAATCATCACTGGAGCTTCGCATCTTTTTGAAGAACCCGGCATGTTGGAAAATGTTGCACATCATACTTCCGATTGGTACGAAAAACATTTGACAAAAATATATTCATCATAAGTTCATTTTCGTTTTTGGCATTTTATTATTACGAAATTATAACCCATTTACTGAACCGAATTTCGAGAGCCGAAATAGGGAATACATTTTTTGGAGTTCATAAATTCTTCCATCTTATTATCAAAAAGATAGGCATCATTTTCAAAACAAAGTTTTCCGTTTTCATCAACATAAATTGTCCAATAACAGATATACACACCTATTTGAAAAGGTATAGTCAATTTTACTTCTTTCTTTTTTGCAATCACTTCTTTTAATTTATTTGCCACCCATGCTGTATCTTTTTTCATTATAAAAGCTGCCAGTTAAATTGGCTTTTGGATACGCATGCATCCATGACTGAATGCCCTCGATGTTTTAGAGAATAGATCGCGAAAAGGAATATCAGAGCCAAAAAAGTGTACCTGGAGAAAATATTTTTAAAACTATCCGTGCATTATCCGAAAGATATTTTCGTCAAACCTCAGCCGGCTCAAAATAATTTATATTGAATAGTTTTTGTAGCTTGAAATCAGTTTTAGTTTTTTAACATATCCTTTTAAATATTATTTTTTTCAAACTCTTATACTACGTAAAAAAAAGTGCTCCGTTAGGTGCGCAATATTGGTAAAAGAGAATTTAACAATGAGTAAATAAAACTCCGTAGGAGCGACATTATTTTTTTTCTTATCCATACTCCTGTTATAAAAAATATCGAAGTCAAAAAAAAACCTGCAGATAAAATCCGCAGGTTTTTTAAAGCTTAACTAACTTCTTTTAAAAATTTGTAACAATAAATTTAGCTAATAACAAATCACCCAAAGCATCATTTGCTTTGATCACATATAGGCCATCATTTATTCCGGCTAAGTTTATAATCAATTCATTATTTACAACCGGAACTGCATTTATTTTTCTTAATAGAACACCTTCAACCGTATAAATTGAAACATCAAACTGTCCGCTTAAACCTTCGTGTGTTAAGGTTATTTGAGTGCTTGCAGGATTTGGATAAACCTTAGTAATTGGTTGATTTGCTTTTTCATTAAAGGCTAAACTTCTTACCAACGAATAATCAAATTCTCCTTTTGTATTTACCTGTTTGATGCGATAATAATTTGTTGCTTGTATAAACGGTTCTTCATCTGTGAAAGAATATTTTACCGTATTGTTTGAATTGCCAATTCCTTGAACTGTTCCAATGTTTAAGAAATTACAATTATCTGAACTTCTTTCGATGGCAAAAAACGCATTGTTTTGTTCTGTAACGGTTGACCAATTTAACAGTGCTTTAGTTCCACTTTTCACTACATCAAATTTTCCGAATGTTACAGGCAATACACTACTGTTGTTTACATATATGCGGAATCGTCCTGGTCCGTATGAGCCTGCATTGGTATCTAATGAAAATGTATACTCATCATTTAATCCAATAAGGGTAAAGGTTGATAAATATAAATCGTGTAAAAAATAAAACTTGCCACCAACAGTAGGTAGTTGATGAAACATAAATTTATAGGTTCCAACAACACCGCTAACATTCATAAATATGGTATCACGTGTTGAAATCATCGGACGGCAATCAACAGTATGATTAATATTATCTGAACCGTAACTCGAAATATTTACTGTAGGATTAGTCCATTTTATGATATCATACATATCATCAAGATTTGTGCTCGATGAAATAAATTTTAAAACAAATTCATCGTAATCAAATGTATCTAAAAACATACGTACACGAAATTCGTCAGATGCTGTTGAACCTGTTTTAAACATTTGGTGAGGAGTTGTTGCTGATTTAAATTGTTCTTTAAATGTCATCGTTGGAGAAGCAGCAGTTGCTTTCACAAAAAAACTTTGTCCTGATGCAATAATTCCATTATCCATTGACCCCGTATTGGATGCGGCATTAAAACTTAGATAAGTATTAGTTGTGGCATCCCAAACATAAACTGTAGGATCAATATTGGTATAATTTGTTCCGCTATAACCAGAGTTTCCTGCATCCCAAAATGGATTCCAATCATATTGGCAGGCGTAAGGATTACCTAACAAATTCCATCCATCATCAACACTTGAACCATTATTGGTATAAGAAACCGGCATCGAAATATTACCTGTATTTAATGTACCTGTAAGATTTAAAGTAACTGCATTTTGAGTATTGTTTGTTCCGCTTAATCTTCCAAGATCACTCCTATCGCCTCTAACAAAAACACGGTATCCTTTTCCGGAAGTTAATGCCATTGAAGTTGATGAGGCCGAAGTCCAACCATTATTTTTACTTCCTATGGCAGTTTCATCATAATAATAAACCGATGCTGCATTGCTTGTTGTTGCATCAAAGCCATTGGAGTTTGTTGTGCCTACAGTATTTCCTGTTCCAGGTCCTGTAACATAGATCTCATTTTTCCAATCGGCAAGTGTGGTACCGCTAACATTTGACGACATAAACCTCCATCTTCTTTGCGATGATGGAATGTATCTTTCAACAGTAACATTTCCTGTAATTGCTCCTGTTCCTGTTATTTCAGGTATTCTTCCTGTTCCATTCACATCGGAAGTAATTTTTAAATTACCGCCTGTTGCAAATGTTCCATTACTTAGGGTTAATGTTCCTGAAAGTGCGAGAGAGTTTGCCAAAGTAATTGTTGAAGAAGTTCTGTTAATAGTTAAATTTTTAATTTTGTTTGTTGTGCCTCCAGCTGATTGATCAAAATATAAACTGTTAAAAGCACCGCTTCCATTTATGA
>Ga0194047_10000478_pt1 | contig 27127 bp, 26 predicted proteins | sample JunL225m_MetaG_2_FD_160070 | JGI IMG/M metagenome (GOLD analysis project Ga0194047, IMG submission 160070) | Anoxic zone freshwater microbial communities from boreal shield lake in IISD Experimental Lakes Area, Ontario, Canada - Jun2016-L221-5m | ecosystem: Environmental > Aquatic > Freshwater... | reverse complement strand
ATGATTAATACGATACAACCCGGTCGTGATTTTATCACACCACAACCAACATCAATACATATCTAATTCCAATACATATGTTTAGTTAAAATGTAGGGTTAATATATAATTATGCCAAGATATTCGAGATATAGTGGACAGCCTCGAGGGTTGTCATTTAAATCCCGAAATAAGACCCAACAACAACTACCAGATACTTTAACTATCGTTGACGAACGACAATTGCCTACAATTGACGAGGATGAATCTATTGAACAACAAATTTTAGAAAATAGATTACCAACTCCAATAATAGTTCCCCAACAACAAGAAGAAAAAAAAATATCAGGGTTCAAACAGGTTCAAGACATATATAAAGAAAGGAGTAAATGGGGGAATATTCGCAATGATGAATTGCGTGAATTACTCAAAGAAAGAGCTCACAAGAGGGATGAACAAGAACGAATATTGCAAATGGGTGCAAAAAGAGATTCTTTGTATAACTTAATAAGAATACTAAAAAACCTACGAGCAAGTGCAGGGTCTTCTCCATTTAAGTCTCCAGTAGAAACTATACGAATGATAGAATCTTTCAAGGAGGTTGGTATGAATGGCGTTGAACTTGTGGTATATAAAAATATACCATATTATTATTGGGTTTCATATGAAAAAACTAAAGGAACCAATGAATATCAATATTATGTATATTATATAAAGGTAAAGGATTCACTTCAAAACAAAAAATCGAGTGGTATCAAAGTGGAGTTAAATGATTATATCGACCGACTAAATGATGAGTGTAATGAATTAAAGTATATAGATTCAATAGAAAACCAACAACGATTAATTGATGAAATTAAAGAGTTGTCTGTTCGTATAAAGGAATTGGAAGAATATAAATATGATGAAAAGGGTGATTATTATTACGATGAAGAAACATTGGGAGGTAGAAAGTATAAGCGAAACAATAAGTCGAAGAAGTCGAAGAAAACTGGGAAATCTAAGAAGTCGAAGAAGTCGCGAAAGTATAGGAGATGAATTTATTTCATACTTTCAGAATTTATACTTTGAATAATAAAAGAATAATCCGGATTTTCAGTAAATGATAATGTTCTTAGGTGTGTAAATATACCAAATATTGTATCGGATATGATACCGCGTTCGTATAGAAGTGATATTTTGTGTATTTTATCCTCCGTTTGGCGGATGTTAGAGTTTATATCCATCCATATATCTTTACTAAGAATGCAAAAAAGAAATACATAGTAAATTGATATAAGGTCATCTCGTCTTGAAGCTTCGATACCATTGAGTATATTTTCGCTTATAAAATGCGGGGTTCCTATTATATTTTTATTATATGAAATGGGTATATGTTCCCCATTATGGATATATCTTTTACAAAATCCCAAGTCAATAAGATACAATATGGTAGTTTTGTTATTATCCATCATAAAGTTATCTGGTTTTATGTCTCGATGAATTATAGAATTTTCGTGTAAAAATTGTATGCGTTGAATCATTTGATTGAATAAAAATAATGAAAATGAATAATCAATTATATTTTCATTTTTCAATTGTGAAATATTTTTCCCTAAAAGTTCCATTACCATAAAATATGATGATTCATTAGAACCATAATATTTTAAAGAAACAAAACCATCTTGATTGCGAATATAATTATAAATAATTGCTTCATTTTTCAACAATAACAAATCGTCCTTTATGTATTCCATTTTAATGGCAACACTGCTTGCATCTATTACATCGACAGCTTCCCATATTTCTCCAAACATACCCTTACCTATAATATTAATTAATTTGTATCTGTGAATTCCTCTACCTATTATCATTATACTATACTAATAATTATTACTTTGTAATTGATTTTTCAAGAATGACTTAAGGTCGTCTTTCATTGTATCCAATGGGGTATTTAGTTTTTGAGTTAAATCATTAATTAAAGTGGTATCGTCTGGATATATCTGATTTTTCTTTTTACCGCTAATTGTCTGGTATATTTCATCGTATTTTTTTGTCGGAGAATAAATATAATCTTTAATCTTCGGGGTAGTTAATGTTGATTTAAAAAATAGAAAAATTTGGTGAATTATATAAATGAAAACAAAAGAAAGGAATGAAATAAATAGTATCCAAACTATCATAATTTATACACTCTAAACATTTTTACTATTCAAACGAGGGTAAATACAATGCATCTTCGAATTTTATTGTGGAAAAATTCATGGTGGCGCAAGCAACATAATTATTTGTCATATGATATATTTTACATTCGTCTGTTAATTTATTATCAATAATTGGTATTACAGTACCATTATACCAGTAATTACTAATACCGTGTAATCCGATAGCACAAGCTGCTCGTTCATCGTAAACGGGTATATTGGATACATTATAAAAATTACTATTAATAAATCGTGAAAATTCCGATTTATTGTATATCCAAAATGCACAGTATGGATTTTTATTGTTTACACAATATTTTTTATCGTGTAAAGTGATACTCGTATCTAACTGCACACCAGGTAAATCTACAATATATTCGACATCATTCTCACATTCAATTCTTACAAATCCTAAATTGTAATTCATTTCTATTAATTCTTCGTTGTAAAGCAACCAATATTTGATTGCTTTATATGGAACCAACATATCATCTTCTATGTATATGAATATATCATAATCGTCTATTTGCGATTTTATCAAGTCTCTATGCATCCAACACAAAAAATATGGATTACAATTAGATAAATCGTGGTAAATTATATTTATAGAACCATTATTATATTCGTTGAATGAATTTTTGGATAAATTTGTATTATTTGTATGAATAAATAAATCTGTTGGAATTTCATATGTATTTGTCTCATCTATAATATTATTTATACAGTACATTCTTTCTTGAATATAAAAAAATGTAATATGTTTTGTAATTTTCATACTTTATATCTCTTAGATACTATAAATCTTGACAAAACCCGCAAAAATGTATTAAATAATTTTATATTATTGAATACATAATGTCTTTAAAAATTATAGTTATTACAAAATATGGTTCTATAACGGAAGATGTGGTAAAAAATGTATCATCTGATTCTGACATTATTCAGAAAACATATAAGAAATGTGGTTTTAAAAAAGTTGAGGATTATATCCTTCAATGTGAATTTACAGTTCCCGATTTTAATGCAAAACGAATAAAGGTATTTGGTAAAAAAACCGGCAGAGCTACGCGTGAAAACAAATACGAATTCCCACCACCTTTAGATAACACCATTCTTTTTGGTTCTTGTTGTTTAGTTGCATATAACAAATCTACTAATTGTTATGAAGATTTAACTAAGAAGGAATGGTGTTCTGTATATGAAAAATTATTTGGAGGTTTTGAAGATTTAACGACAATAGAAGAAGAAGATAGTGAAGATGAACTTGAAAATATCGATAAACGATATCTATCCAATGGATATTTGGTAGATGGATTTGTAGTAGATGATGTAAAATGTAAAAATATTAACAACGAATTAAGTGAAGACGAATATATCGATATTGACGAAGTGGGGTATGATGGGGGATACGAAGAGGACGAAGAGGACGAAGAGGACGAAGATGAAGAGGACGAAGATGACGAGGACGAAGACGAGGGTGAAGAGGAAGAGGGTGAAGAGGGTGAAGATGACGAAGATGATGAAGAGGAAGAGGGTGAAGAGGACGAAGAGGGTGAAGAGGACGAAGAGGGTGAAGACGAAGAGGGTGAAGACGAAGAGGGTGAAGAGGAAGAGGGTGAAGAGGACGAGGAAGAAGATGAGTAATGTAAGTGTTATATTAGCAATTGTTATGTATTTTAACTCGCAAAATGCAAATAGTTTAAAAATATACATCTCAATATGTTGATATGGATATAGAGTTGATTAGACATATATATGGGTGTATATGAGGTATATAACATAAGATATATAAAAAAAATGATTTATATAATACATTATGCAATACAACTAATATTGCATAATGTTTAGAACAATTGTAAATCCCGAAGAGTTTCGAAGTAATATTCAAAGTAAAATACTAACTCTCTTTAAAGAGAGTGAATATTGGGATGGTGTAAAAACAAAGCCACAATGTGAAAAAATGGTGAGTGATATGTGTTCAAATATAGAAAAAGGTGTGTATAATTGGGCGATTAAGCGTTCGAGAGAAAAAGATATTGTTCGTAAATGGGATAATAAGTATTTCGTGAGTATTTATTTGACGCAGTTAAAAACGGTGATTGAAAATATAAAGAGTACCCCGAGAGTAATGGAAAATATTTTACACCATAAAATACATTCAAAAGATGTTGGAATGATGACACATTTTCAATTTTACCCAGAAAGGTGGAAGACTGTGATTGAACAAAAAACAATGCGGGTAAAAAATATGAATACTATATCACTTGAAGCCAATACAGATACTTTTACATGTAAAAAATGTAAAAGTAGAAAGTGTACTTATTATCAAGCTCAAACACGCAGTGCAGATGAGGGTATTACAACATTTTGTCAATGTTTGGATTGTGGAACACGCTGGAAATGTTAAAATTATTAAGATTATTTTAATCCCTAAATAATAATTTCTAAATCTGCCAATCTCCAATATTCAAAACTATTCCCAACAGGCCTTCTAATGATGATTGGTATTTTTTTTTGTTGTAGCTCTTGCATAGCAATGACATATCCATCAATTATATTAGTGCCTACATCAATATATGGTTGACTACCATTATCTAATTGCATAGCTCTTTGACCTAAAATGCGTGTATATTCATACTTTGTTAATATGGGAGTTGTTTTATGTAAGTCGTCTATAATTATACCATTATTGTCTCGTATAACATTGGTAAGCGTATTCATTTCATCGTAGTTTATGTGAAGGCATTCCGGGTGATGTTGTTGAATATATTCCCTGTTTACTTCTTTTGAGAATTTGGCTGTATAATGTTCATCATCGTCATCACTTTCTTCTTCATCGTCGGATACATCAGTATCTTCATTTGGTTCTATGATATCATCGAGTGTTTTTAAATTGGGTGGAACGGCTATGTTGTCGAATGTTTCGGGTAAATCATCAAGTTCGTCATCGCTCGAATCATCACTTTCGTGTTGAATTTCTTTGGGAAACATGCTTTCCATATTTTCTTCGTCATCAGATTCTCTTTCGTTCATTGTAATTATATAGTATAAATATTACTATATAATTTAAATTCATTTTATTTTAAAAATATGTGTAAAAAAAATATGTAATAGAATAATAGTGTGAATATAATGGTAATAGGTGATATTATAGGGTAAAATGCATAGAGTAAAATAATTGGTTAATGAAATTATGCGGATAAACCATAACTTGTAAAAGGATTGTGATTTGACTTACTTCCAAGAAGTTTCGCAGTAAGAACACAAGTAAATATATTTTAGTTGTATTGGGTCATAACGAATGCATATTATTTCAGGGGGTACATTTTCACTGTCTTCGTTTGATATACATTTATTATTTGGACATTTTACCAAATTGGTTCTTGGTAGAGTTGGGTCATATTTAGTATATGAGTTAATAAAAGATGTTATGAATGTATTATCGTCTTTAAAAGACGCGGAATTTATAACAAGAGAGTTTTGTGCTTGTGAAGTGTCGACATTTCCACAATTTCTACAATAATACACTAACTCATTTTCCTCGTCGTTCAGTTTGATGTAATACATATTATCGCAATTGTTGCAAAAATTCATTGTGTTATAATATTATATTCAAAAAGAAAATATAATATTAAATCATTTTTTTATTATTTACCACCAACAATAGTTCTAAGAATATATCTGATTAAAAATGTGTCGTAAGTTGTATCAATATAACTTATACACCGGTTGAACCAAACCCACCCTCACCTCTTTGTGTTGGTTCTCCGAGTTCAGATTCTTCGTCTACAATATAAACAATAATAGGGATAAGACCTGGTGCACATAGCTGCACTTGTCTGGAATGTATGTCTGCAGTATAGTTAGTAGATACATCAAATGCTGCAATTAAATTTCCCCTATATGGGGCATCAATGATACCGGTAGAATTTGCAAGTCGTAAAGGAGATGTTGACAAACTTGAACGAGGGTGAATATAATACCCGGTATTATATTGCTTACCTGTATCACATACTATTTGTGCACTACATTTTACATTATAATTTACTTTAGTAATACTTCCACAAGCAAAATTAGTTTGAGTTGGTAGGAATAGGTCAACTCCTGCATCTATGCATTCAGGGTTGGATAAAATAAGTGAATTTCTATATGTGTGAGTATAAATGTATTTATTTTTTAAATCCTCATCCCCTGAGATGAGGATTTTTAACACCATTACTTTGTCGTATATATTCAACAATTTAGAAATATCGTCGTTCATGGTTGATACTTGAATTATAACATATTATTTAATTTGTTTTGGTATTATTATTGAAGAGAAGATAGGCGAATATGTAAGAATCGTAGTTGAACAAATAAGTCAGGATAATCTATTTTATATGTCATATTGTAAATGGGGATATGAATAGTTTGTTTATTTATCTTAGATGAAATCACATTAGTAATTATTTTTTCATAATGTTCTAAGAAATAAGATGTGCATATTTCATTGAATAATGGGTAAAATAAATCATATGCAGGTACATTGTTTAAAAAATTACATACTGAATTAGCAATTGTTGCGTGTTGTAATACAATATTATAATCTTGTTGTTGTTTCACATCATTGTGATTAAACAAAGGTTCCAATACCAATGGTGTCGGCTGGATAAACATTGAGAGTAATGTTGTCAGTATGTTATTTAGAGAATAACAAGACGACCACTGTTCACCTTGCCAAGTATTTAATATGCTGACACACACCTTACCATTTCTATAAAAGTTGGGGTGAAATCTTACATTTTCCCCTTGAGTGTAAAAAATTACTTTCGGAGGGGTATATGGATAATCCACCTGGAAACTAAATTTAAAAAAAAAGAATCCATTGTGATATGGTGTGTTTTCCGGGCCTATTATCATAGCATATCCTGTTAATAAGTCGTTATCGGAATGTTTATAATAAATTCCATTCGATGTTAACGGGTGTTGTAAATTCTCTCTAATATCCTTTGCTAAACGCCTAACTGTTTCTTTCGAAATAGTTATATTCCCTGGATTATTTGTATGGGGGGTCGGGGGTATAATATCCATAATAATAATATAACTATAGTTTCTATATTTGAAACCATAACAAATAATTTTAAAATAAAATGATTAAAATATTTGATATAATCCAAAAGTAATAAACATATTCTCTTTTGATATAATAATCACAAAGATTATGAATTTATCCGCTATCTATTGTGGTGCGAAAGTTAAATCAGGTACGGAATTTACACACACGAGAATGAAACCCGAGCCCTCATCCGGTTTAGCGAGTGCGAGTTATTGTATAACTGATGATAAGTATGATATGTTTATGAGTTGTTACTATGAGCATGTTGTAAAAAATGGGAACCCTGAGTTTTTGACCGAAAAACAATTAGAAGATACAGATGAATTATCTGGTCCATTATTGTTAGATTTGGATTTTAAATATAAAGGATGTATTACGGAAAGAGTTCATACATCTGACGATGTATTTTGTATAATCGACGAGTATCTGGATTCACTTAAGAGAACATTCGAGTTTAAGGATAAGGACGAGTTTCAAGTATATGTTATGGAAAAACCAAATGTTAATTATGAACAAGATAAAAACCACACAAAGGATGGCATTCATATCATATTTGGGTTGCAGGTTCCTCATGATATTCAGTCATTAATTCGAAACAAAATGATTATGCGTTTAGAAACAGCATTGCCATTGTTAACAGGTAAAATTTCAAACTCTTGGAGTGATGTTTTAGATATAGGGATTACATCTGGCAAAACAAATTGGACATTATATGGGTCGCGTAAGGCAAATCACCAGGCATATCGTCTGACTATGTTTATGAGATATATATATGATATATCCGATAATCAGTTTGAATGTTTTGAAAATACGGATATAGCATCATTTGATATGGAAAATAATTTTCACAAATTGTCGGTGAGGTATAAACAACATCCTCGTTTTCAACTTACTGAAAAATGTAAGGAGGAGATGAATGCATTGAAAAATCCACGAAAAAATTCAAAGCGAATGACGCCTGCACAACCCTCTCAAAATCTTAATGTTGAAGTAGAAGATGACGAACAATACAATTGCGAAATAACATATGAAATGATTACAGATGCCAAGATGTTGAATGCTGCGATTAAAAAAATGCATGCAACATTATCAGAATCGGATTATTATCTGAAAGAGTTGCACGAATATGTGATGATATTACCGGATATGTTTTATAAACCGGGGTCTCATTTATTAAATCGCAATGTCGCATTTGCATTGAAACATACCGATAATAGGACATTTCTAACCTGGGTTGCATTGAGAAGTAAATCTGAAGATTTTAATTATCACGAAATCCCCGAATTATATGAAAAGTGGTTAAGGTATTTTAACAAAAACGATAAATCTCCGTTGACCAAACGGTCTATATTGTATTGGGCAAAAGAATATGCTCCCGAACAGTTCGAGAGAATTAAAGTAAAGACGATTGATTACTTTATCAATGAAACAATTTACACGGGTACCGATTTCGATTTAGCACAGGTTTTACATCATATGTTTAAAGATGATTATGTTTGTGCAAGTATCCAAAACAATATATGGTATATGTATTCGAATCATAGATGGGAGATAGATAATGGTAAGACATTGCGACTTGCGATATCTAAGAATATGTGTAGTCTGTATACTAAGAAATATAAGGATTGTATTCGGTCGCCGACTCAAGAAAATGTAGAAAAGAAGGAGTTTATAAACAAGATTATTGTAAAGTTGAAATCAACATCTAATAAAAATAATATAATGCGAGAGGCACAGGAGTTATTTTATGATAAAAATTTTATGACGAGTGTTGACAGTAATAAATATTTGATGGGTTTTATCAATGGGGTTTTTGATTTCAAATTAAAAACATTCAGAGATGGGCGCGCTGATGATTATATTACAAAATCTACCAAAATTCCATATGTACCTCAAAGTCAGGAAAATTTCAAAAAAATAGAGGGTGAAATTCAAGAATTTATGCGTCAATTATTCCCAGAACCGAGTTTGTGTGAATATATGTGGTCTCATTTGGCATCCGTATTCATCGGAACAAATATGAATCAAACTTTCAATATATACAAAGGTAGTGGTAGTAATGGAAAATCTATATTAACGGATTTAATGACCCAAACTTTGGGCGACTACAAAGGAATGGTTCCTTTGTCGTTAATTACAGAAAAACGAGGGAATATTGGTGGTACTTCTTCGGAGGTAATGCAACTCAAAGGTATTCGTTATGCTGTTATGCAGGAACCTTCTAAAGATATGCGTATTAATGAAGGCGTGATGAAAGAGATAGTGGGTGGCGACCCACTGCAAGGTAGAGCATTGTATCAAGAAAGTGAAACATTCGACCCTCAGTTTAAATTGGCCGTATGCACAAATGTATTGTTTGATATTCACTCAAATGACGATGGAACTTGGAGAAGAATTCGCGTTGTCCCATTTATGTCTAAATTTGTAGCCGAGGAGGACCTCGAAAAAACAGATGCCCAATACAAATATGTAAAAGATAGGGGATTGAAAGAAAAATTGGTGTTATGGGCACCGGTTTTCGCAACTTTGTTAATTGACATTGCAAAACATACAGATGGTGTCGTTAATGATTGCGATATAGTGTTAGACGAGTCGAATAAGTATCGACAAGGTCAAGATAATATATCAGCATTCATTAATGACCGAATCGTTCGCACAACAAATTTCAAGAAGGGTGTAATGAAATGCGAGTTACGCCAAGAATTTGATTTGTGGTTCCAACATAATGGAACACATAGTCGTAAACCCAAATTAACCGAAGTTAACGAATATATGGATAAGAAATTTGGTAAATATAAACCCAAGGGATGGTTGGGGACAGCCATCAAACAAGACCCAGTTGATGAAGATGATGACAGTGGTTCTAATACAATTGAATATGTAGAAGAGAGTAAAAGGGGTAATTTATAATATCAACCGAAATCTATGTTTATTAAACGGGGTTGAATTTATTCTCAACTGATTTGTTTTGATTGAATTTATTCTCAACTGATTTGTTTTGATTGAATTTATTTTATGTTTTAAATAATTATTTTTTATTATCTCGGTGTGTGATTTAACTTCATTTTCCGATACAAAATTATGGTTTTTATAATTTTGATAACGATTGCTTAATACTATACGACCATTGTAATTGCAGTATTGGCGTCCATCTCGCTCGAAATTCTGTTCCTTTAGAAATCTCATTTTTTTACCCATTACGGTAAACTCTCCTGATTTGTTATCATTTATTTTAAATTTTAAAATTTTATTAAAAACATGCACGACACTCCAATTGTCATATGAATACGGACGCTTTTTCATATAATATAAAAGGTATTCGTCGATACACCTCTTTATTATTTTATTATGTTTTTCACACATAATAAAATGAGGATTGTAGCTGTTATTAAAAAATGACAAACAAGTTACAAAGTATTCGTCGAAAGATATATACGATGATAATGGGATGAATGGTTCTATGTCTGCATCGACATAACAACCACCGTTGACATATAAAATACACAATCTCCAAAAATCAGATTTGATAGGTCCATGTTGAATAAAATTGAAAATCTCTGTAAAAATTGGAGGATAATTTTCGGATAAAAACTTGACACATAACGCATCGTCGTATAAATGAATATTCATATCAGGATTTAGTTCACTCCATTTTACAGAGTAATGTTTCAGGTCGTCTAAATTTTTATGACAAATGTATATATCTTTCGGTATCATATTATATAATATAGAAAAATAATTTACTCACACAAACTCACACAAACTCACTCATTGGATGTTGACATTTTGGTAATCCATATATTTGCCGGAATATATTCGTATATTCTTTTTGTTATTATCATTACTAAACGAATACCTCCTGTTATCATATATGGAATAATAATCAGTAGTATCAGATAAAGAATCTGTTTTACAAAAGATACAATGCTTATTTCTTGTGTTAGAAAAAACAAGTAGAGAGATATGAAACATAACAATATTATCATCCGAAAGTAAAATGTCTGCAATATAACGATTGTATCGTATAATACATTTGTTTCTTGCGTTTCATAATAACTCTTTCGTTCATTTACATTGGAATCGTTAATGTGGGATTTAATTTGTGTATCCAAATCTATATTAAATAGTTTATACAAAGTATCGCTTACAGAATAACCGTATTTGCCCGGAGACTCGTCTGTCATATCGCCGTAATACTTTGCACTTGTTGTGGCGTTTTTTAAATAAATATCATACATTTTTTTATAAAAACTTGGCGATGTGTGATAATTAGCATCACTTGCAGATGGTGATAAAAACCCAAGGTCTCCGGGTATAACGGGATTCGACGAAATGTTTGGATTAACGCCGGTAACTAAGAACATTGGTGTTCCAAACATATGTGGATTTTTATTAAATTCTACCCACTTTTCAATACCATATGTTTGAATATAATATTCTCTGAAATTTTTAATTGATTGGGATATATTTGTCCGTGCATTTTCTACAGATGTAATTAGGTTTTGCCTTAAATCGTCCTTCTTTTGTTCCTCTGTTTTATCTACACTAAATAATGTTGGGTTATCCATCATTTGATTGAATTTATCCCCCAACGCTTGAGTAAAATCTTGGGTTTCCTGAGACATCTATTTTATGGTTTATCCGTAGATTATTATTTTATTGTTTCGAATAAACCTATATATTCATAATAATTCTGGACAAATGTCCTCTACCACCTGCACCCGAGTTACCCGCATCCCCGGAACCATCATCGGCTCCATTACCAGAATCAGCAGCACTACTTACAGTCGACGCACCCGTAGAACTATCGTACCCATATGACGATGGTGCTGTCGTTGGAGTATAGGGAGGTACATAAAACTTGAATTGATTATAATTGATGGGGTCTCTTGCTCTCATAGAAATCAATTTTATAATGATAATAGAAACAATCACAGAACAAGATAAGATAATCAATAAAGAGTAAAATCGTCGAGGTAGTATGTTTTTCTTAGTTATTACCGAAAGAATAATAATGATGACGCATAATAAAATTATCATTTTTGAAATAAATATATAATCTGCATATTTATCGCTATAATATGTATTGATTTGTGTCATTCTTTTTTTATTATCGAGAACTTGTAGGGCAAGTCTTTGTTCTTCGGTTAATTGGTTGTTTATGGTTGTCATATACCCAGTTGTATCGTATTGGTATCCAATCAATTCATTAACTGCTTTGTCATAAGTATATGCTTTTTCGTATAAATTATTACTTGTTGATGTATATCTTTGTTTAAGGTCTTGTAATTTTTTCAATTCAATTTCAGCAGATGCCTTCATTTTTGGGTTGTCTGTGAATTGAATAGTATTAACGAGAGAAGCTTCCAGACTTGTTATATCACCGATAATACCTGTGTCATCCATTATATTATACTATAATATTACAAAGAAATAGAAAAAGCAATAATAAGTAAAATTCCCGCTATAATAAAAAGGCACGAATATAATGTGTTGAGATAACTCATTTGAATGGAAGAATTAGTCATCATTTTATTCATAGTTATTATCTCTGCAGCTAACATAGGTTTTCCATCAAAGTATCTTTGTATAGTATTATCCATTTTTCCTATATCATGGTTATTGGTTGTGTAAATTGATTCTCTACCTGTAAATGGTTCATTTATAATTCGATTTGTTTCTCCTACAATTGTTTTGTTTACCTTCTCCAAAGCTTGACTTGAAGTTTTAAAGTTACTTGTAATGGAACCAGGCATTAAAGAAACATCGGTCATATCTTGTGTCATCGGACTCTTTGATACATTATAATTTGAATATTTATCCGTAGTAATTACATTAACATCATCCGAAATTAAATAAGATACTCCTACACCCGGTTTCCTTCGAATATACACATCCGAGTTATTATTGGGATTTGGTGTTATATTAGCTAAATTCGTTGTTCCTTCTGATGTTTTTGTAAAACAATATTTATTCCATTGACCATCTGTCCAATATTCAACACCGGTACAACCTTGTGTAGAATCACAATAACTACGACAATTTTCGGCATCATCAACTTGTTTATAATAGTTTCCAGGAACATCGTGTCCGGTTAATTGACTATTTGAATGAGTAATCCAAGAATTATCTGTATTTGAATTATTTTTGATAAACACATCCGAGTTATTATTGGGATTTGGTGTTATATTAGCTAAATTCGTCGTTCCTTCTGATGTTTTTGTAAAACAATTTTTATTATCCTTCCAATATTCAACGCCACTACATCCTTGAACCGAATCACAATAACTACGACAATTTTCGGCATCGTCGACACCCTTATAATAGTTTCCAGGAACATCGTGTCCGGTTAATTGACTATTTGAATGAGTAATCCAAGAATTATCTGTATTTGAATTACTTTTGATATACACATCCGAGCTATTATTCGTTACTATCTGACTTATATCTTTGACCGATTTGGTCCAACAATTACCACCCTCTCTTGCAATATATTGAACGCCGTTACAACCATCGGTGGAATCACAATAATCCATACAAGATTGTGCATCTCCGAAAACCTTCCCAGCACCAGGCAAAGCATCTCCCAGTAATCCTGTATTGGCATATTGTTTATATTTTGTATTCGGACCTTCCTTCATAACGCCAGGAACTCTCAACATAAGATTGGGTGGTGCGGAAGATACATTTTTAATATATACATCAGCTTTACCATCATCTCCTAAATGATTTAAATCTGATGTTCCTTCGGCCGATTTGGTCCAACAATTACCACCACCTCTTGCCCAATATTCAACACCAGTACATCCATCAATAGAATTACAATAATTAAGACAAGATTGTGAATCCCCAAACAACACACCGGAGCCAGGTGTATCATACCCCCATAATGCTTTATTAGGAATTTGTGTATATATCGGGTTTCCTGAACTATCCGTGCCAAGTGTTCCAGATTTGTATACAACATCATTGTTATCGACATTGTCGATTAAATAACAAGAATTGTTATCAATAACTGCTCCACGACAACCTTCTGAATTAGAACATTGTTGTTGACATTTTTCCATACTTGAATCACTGTTGTCATACATATTTCCATCATTTACCTTTTTCGCATAACTGCTACTGTCTATAGACTTTATGGAAAATCCCGGATTAGTTGTATATTTGTTCGTGTAATTCATTAATTGTGGGTCGGTATATTCGAATGAAGTTCCCAATCTATTTACATAAGCTAATTTTCCCAAAGCGGACTCTACATCTTGAGATTGTTTTTGTATATAATTCATTGCAACGCCATCTATACCCAACCAATCACTGCCTCCCATTGATTGACTACAACCCGATTGATCGGGGTCACCTGTAGATAAAGTCAGTGTATTGTGTGTATTATCTTTTACAAAAGTTAGACGCAATCTCCCATCAGATGAATATATGGATTCTCCATATGTTAAAGCAGGTTCTACTTTTGCATAAAACATGTTATTGGATACTCCGGAAGTTATCTCTTGGTCATCCCACCCTCGGAATAATGGTGCCGACCATGTGTTGGATGAATATATCACATTTTGTAAATATTTAGTTGGATTTTCTTTAATGTCAGATGGTATTGTAGGATACTCTGGAATTGGAGCGGTAAACTGAAAAACATACATATTTCCATCATTTGCCAATACAAGACAACTTGCACCATTATACTTTGAGCCGTCGTATGTAAAAACATCTTCTCCTCCAGGTGTACAACCTGATAATTTACCGGCTTTACAAAAAGAATATAAACTATATGTGTAGTTATATTGTGTATTTTCTCCAAAGAACAGATTTCCGTTAAGACCCAAATATACGGACATATTTTTGGCTTGGGTTGAACCCGATAAATCCGATACACTTATTTGCCATAAAACCTTCCCAGGGTTTGACCATTTGCGGTTTAAGAAGTCGTTGGTGTGACTAAGATAACAAGTTCCCAGCGAAGTATTTTTATCTACACTTCCAAGCCCAAAATAATCTGCATTATCACTCACAGCCTTAGAATAACAAGCAGTTATTGTGCTCTTTGGTTGACAAGATATTGTCATAGTTCCCCCTGCATCATAATATCCAGATGCGGTATTTCGTTCTCCATTACAGTCGTATGTTACAGATAATTCTTTATAACATCCCCCCGCCGGGTCGCCTAAATAATTATACGGTTTATCGATTGAGAATGGAGTTGTACCTCCTTTAACAAGACTTTTAAATACACTTGTTGCATTTCCACTTTTAACCCCACAATTAGCACCATAAGTAGCTTCTACAATATTAAAATCTGTATTTACAAGGTTTGAAGTATCATTTACAATAGGTGAAACTGCACATCCCTTATAATCAAATTTAATAGGAGCTTTTATTCCGGCAAATACATTTTTCATTTCATCTCCAGTCGATTGTTGGTTTCTTACATAACCGTTAAAAAATAGTTGTGATTTAGGGTCATACCCAACATGATTTACATCGGGGTTTAAAGTATAGGGTATACGCTGCATAATTGAATAATCATTATTTAATATTCCTGTTCCAGCCATACCTCGCTGACCCGATGTATCCGCATATACATCTGATGTAGGATATCTTGTAGCAACACCTACGCCATTTACATTAAAAACCCAACCTACATCATCAATTACAACACTACCACCATTTTTAGTTAATTCTGAATTCATAACATTGTAACCACTTGAAATATCCCCCGATTGTTGTTCATTTATTCCTAATAAGCTTTGAGAAAGTGGAATAAGATTATTTGGTGTAAGTAATTGTCCATTTGAATTCATAAACTTAATAATATTTTATAGCAACAAAATATTATTTGAAATCGTTATGATTGGTTATGATTATCGGATAACACTGAAACAAATATTTTAGTATATTATACATTTTTATTTTACAAATTTGCATATATAGATATACCTTATACATTATCAGAATTTTTCGGTTCACCGCCTGCTATTTGTTTATAGTATCGCCCGGGTCTAACATTACTGTTGTATATTTCCACTCCATCCTTACTTTCTGGTAGACCTCGATTATATTGTTCATTATCTGATTCAGGATTTTGTCTGTGATTAATTTCCATTTCATCAATTCGTTCTTCGGCTTCCACATCCCGCTCAACTCTTAAACAACCACAACAAGTAATAACTTTACATTTTGATTTATATACTATACCCAATACGACAACGGTTATACTTGCAGCAGTTGAAATAATATAAAATACTAATGTATCACTCAACGCCATTGGATATTATATGATGATAATATTTTTTATTGCAACTATTATAAGTATAATGATAATGAATGTGTATATTGACAACATAACATTGTTATGAGAAATACTCGTTGATGAATTAGAATATTCCTTATCTATAAATATAATATCATTGGCTATATCAATCATTCGTTTTTGTTGTCGGTTTAAATCATCTTTTAGTGAGAAAATTTCAGCATTTTTTGTTGAAATTTCGCTGATTGATGTAAAAGATTCTATTATATCCATACTTCGACTACAAGTGCTAAAAAATGTAGATATTAAATTGTCTAATATTCGTTTCGTGGATTTAATGTTTTCATCATTCATATTAATGTATAATTTATAATCGGGGTCATCATCGATTGATACATTTGCACCATTTACATCATTTTTGGAAATATAATCACACTGAACGCGTGGTTTACTGAACCACGAATAACTATTAGATTTATTAAACCCATAACAATCACTATCACTTGAACATAATGCTTTGCATTTTTCAATGTTATAAACCTTTTCTGATTTATAGGGTTCGATGTGAGTTAATCGTTGCCCCTTTATAAAAGTATATTCTCTATTATATTTATTTATAACCATTGAATGATAATTATTTCTTAGTTCTTCTATCTGAGAAAGGAGAACTTCACAAGAACGATTTAGCGATTTAGCATTTAGTATATTATATGGGGTCATCTCTGAAAGTAAATTTGGGGAAATTGATGTAATCATATATATTATTAAAATATTATTATAACATCAATCGTTATACAAACCCATACCGAAATATAATCATAACTTATTTATAGTTGTATTTTTCGACAATTCGTTTGAAATTTTTTTCACTGTTCCTAATGTTTGGTCTTTGACATTTTGATAATTAACGCGAATATTATTAACATTCATTATCATACATAATATAAAAAATACAAGTATGCATATATTTATTAAAAATATAGTGCTATTTGGATAAAACAATTCCAAAGTCATCATTGTCATATATGCGATAAGAACTAAGAAAGTTATGGATTGAATCCCCTTTGTTGTTGATAATAAGTAAAATATGATAATGATAATACTTAATGATTTAATAACCTCATTTAGCAATTGAAATCTATATATTTTATACAATTCCACCGAATTATTAAGACTTTCATTTGTTGTATTGTATCTATTTATCAAATTTATCGCATTATTTTTTTCCTTTGACAGTTCTTCCGGTGTAGGCTTATGAGGCGCGCCTTTATCCTTTTCAGCGACAAGTTGGTTAGTATTTTTTACAATTTTCTTATTTATATTTTGTATTTCTGAAATAGCCTGAAGAACAATTGTCTCACTCGTTGTCATACAATCGCTGCAAGTATCACCTTGTTTAATGGAAGAACATTGAAAATCTGATGTGGATTCGCTTATGTTAAAGTTTACATAACACATTGTGTAATTATTTAATGCAGCAGTGAATGTAGCTTCATTTTGAGCTATTTGATTAAAAAATGTTTCTACCGGTTCTATTACCTTAGACATTGTATTATATTATAAACAAGAAAATGAATTATAAACCTATCACTTTACCCAGAAGTTTCATTTACACATATTCTATAATACTTTGTTATGCAACTTGTTTTTGAACTTCTAATGAGTTCTATAACTTCGCCTGGACGAAAGCAAATTGCCAATGCTTGGGGGTCAAACCGACTTAACTTTGGAAATTGGCAATTATCTGTTATGTTGTATAGTCTTTTAACTTGTTCTACTTCGTCCGGGGGTAATATGCGACAAGGAGGGACTGCACTGTGTTTCAAAATATTGAATAATAATCGTTTTATATTATGAACAACTATGAATATGTTTTCGGTTTCATAAAGGAATTTAATCAATTCTTTCAATGTATCATTTGGTTCATCTTTTACAATGATTATTAATGTATCCGTCTTTTCCAATATCTTACTTGTTTTGTCAGATATATACAATTCCTCAATAAGTTCATGAACCTTTGAAGGTTTCAAACCCGTAGATAACCAATATTTTATAAACGCCTTTTTATTTGTTTCTGATTGAGTTAATTCAAAATCCAAACAATCATTGCTATACATTTCATTTATTTCATGAAAGGAGAAATTACTTTGGTCTGTAATATTATAATTTTGAGTACTTAACATATCCAATAAATTTACTCGCGACCTGTATAACTCCGAAACGAGAGTAGAGCTTTCCATTGTCTTTGTTTATATTATCCTATTATAATTTTCATTTTATAATCATTTTATTTTTCATTTAGTTATTATTTATTATGGTTATCTACATAGTTATATTTTTTATTTTATCTTCACCAGTTGGAGTGGATACATCTTTTTCATCCACCACATCTAAAATACTTACAGAACCGCCCGATGTCTTAGGTTTATTCTTAGGTTGTTCCTTTAATATTTGTAAAATATCCATTTGATTTTTGACAGGAAGTGAGCTAATTTTTTGTTTCAATTCGGAAATGTGATTGTATACATCCGTATTACCCCCATTCATAATAAAACCGGGTGGTGGATAATTAGGTGTTCGTGGAGATGGTATGGGTAATTTATCGGAATTGGATGGTGGGTAGTCTGGACTTCGAGGAGATGATATATTCTGAGAAGTTTTAGGTGAAATAAAAAAGTCTGTAGGTGAACCTGGTTCAAATTCTTGCATTGGTGCAGGACTATAAGGAGCATATTCGGGTGAATTCATGTTATCATAAGTTGAACTATTATTTTCACTTGGTATTTTCAACTCCGGTAATGATAAAGATGGATTAAATTCTTCGGAAGGAATAGAATATGGTGGTGAATAAGGTGGAGATTCGGGAGAGTATGTCGGAGATTCGGGAGAGTATGTCGGAGATAAAGGGGGTAATGGTTGTTCCTCTTTAACCTCATCAACTACATCTTCTGATATAACTCTTTCTTCAATGTATTGACTAACATTAAATTCGGTTGATTTCAACTTTTCAACACGCAACTTTTCAATGTATGATTTGATAGATTCTTCCAATGAAGTGGTAGGGTCCTTGTGTATTTTATTTTCAAAGTTATCAGAGTAAGATAAACTAAGAAGTTGTGATATATTTTCATCTGTAATTATTCTTGTTACAACATTCATTGCTTGTAATTCTTGTATAAGAAGTTTAAGTGAATAGGGTATATGAACTATACTAAAAGAACGCCCGAATCGAGATATATTTTTAATACGCATTCCAAATGAATCCTTCTCCTTACCTTCCGCAAATTGTATAGGTCCGTCTGCCAATGGACTAAGAAATATGTTTTGGGTTTCATTATAAATGGCAATCATACCCGTTTTATTACATACAGCCATATAATATTCATCACCCCTTTTTAAGAAAGATTCGGATAAAAAATGCGACATACCATTCGCAATAAGAGCATCCCGTTCCATTTCTCCAATACGCAACCCTCCGTCATTTGCCCGCCCATCAACAGATTGTCGTGTCAAAACTGTCCGTGGCCCTGTACCTCGATAATTTATTTTATCTTTGGTCATATGTTTCATTCTCATATAATAGGTTGGACCGATAAAGATATCTGATTGTAATTGCATTCCATTCATTCCATTATATAATACTTCATTACCACTCGAATGGAATCCATTTTGAACCAAAGCCCGACTTATTGTATCTTTATCGATGTCTTGACCCATCATTGCGGTACAATCGCCAAACCCTCCTGTCATACAAGTAATTTTTGATAATACTGTTTCCAATAATTGACCAATTGTCATTCTTGATGGGATGGCGTGAGGGTTAATAATCAAATCTGGGCGAATCCCCGAATCTGTGTATGGCATATCTGCCTCTGATAATATGCGACCAACCGTTCCCTTTTGTCCAACCCTTGAACCAAGTTTATCTCCATATGTAGGACTTCGTTCCTCTCTTATTTTTACCTTTGCATATCTATAACCTTCTTCACCTTCGGTAATAACTACTTTATCTACTATACCAAGCTGACCCTTTTTAGGTAAAATAGATGAATCCGAATAAACATCGTCATTTACACCACCAACCGATGATGTAAAACGACCAACTAAAACTATTTTATCATCCATAACAGTCTCTACCTTTATTAATCCATTTGCATCTAAGAAATTATAGTCTGCACCTCTCTTTAGATTTTTAACACTTTTACCAGATGTATTTGAAAATATTGTTTTATATGTTTCATCACCCCGTTCAACTTCTTCTTGAGTTTCGTATGTAGAAAAATATGATGTCCTGAATAATCCTCTTTTTATAGAACCTTCATTAATAATAATACTATCTTCTACATTATAACCATTCAACGACATTATAGCTACAATTGTATTTACGCCATATGGTTGTTCGCAACGATTAAAATAATTCAAATATCTGGTTTTCACAAGTGGTATTTGTCCATTATCCATTACAACTGCTGCTTTATCAAATCTATTGTAATAATTAGTACTATAAAGGGATACACCTTGTCTTCCTTGAACAGTTGAAAATTGGTTTCGCGGTAGTTGATTTCTTTCTGGGAATGGAATCAAATTCCCCATCATTCCAAGACATAGAGATGGGTGAATTTCTACATTTGTGTAGAACTTTTTCTGAAAGGGTGAAATATTTGAATGGAGTAAGTCAAGTATCATCATATTTTCCTCTTGGTCTGCATCAACATATTCCACAATCGATTTTGTAGAAACCAAATTTTTGTATACTTCCATAGTGATTTCTTCGCCACTATTATAATCACTTTCAAATCCAGAAATAATCTGTTTCCAAGACATTTCTTCTATATCCATCTTATTCATATACTCGCCCTGAAAACTCGGTTTATGTGTGACAGAATCTATGTAATAGATAGGTCTCATTAATCTACCTGGGTCTGTGTAAATATAAAGTATATTTTCACTGTATGAAAAATTGACAGTGGTATAGATGGATATAACACCATTCCTTTTTAAGGTTTGAAGTTTATATAAATTTTCTATTGGATAATTGATATTACCAATCCAGTTCCCATTTATAATAACCTTTGTATAATTGGATAATATTTCAGTATTACATTCAGATAAAGAAAGAATTGGGAAATGGATGAATAACCATTTTATAAACTCAGATGATGAGTTCCCTGTAGTAGCAACTGCTCCAATTGCCAAATGTTTATGTAACCCGATATTACCACCGTCGGGAGTGTCAAAATAATCAATTATCCCCCACTGCGAAGGGTGTAATAAACGAGGTCCCACTACCTTGGCACTCGCATCCATTGGTAAATTTATTTTTCTTAGATGACTCATAAACGAGTTCCAAGACAATCTATTCAAATCTTGGATAACTCCGACACGCTTTGTATTGGGACTTGCCCCCCAATTACCCTTGAATGCCTTTTGAAAACCGGCTTCTACAATACGATTTTTAAATATATCGTGTGTATTATTAAGAATAAGAGAATCAAAATCACCTACTGTTTCTTTGGCGTGATAGTAATATAACTTGTCAATATTTAATGCAATATGCTGTTTTTGTATCAAGTAGTATTCGCGAAACAAATCATAAATCAAAACGCCCGATAATTCAAGTCGTTTAAATTTAAAATTATCTCTATCTGTTACGGGTTCTGCATTGGTGTATACTCGCAATAGTTTAAAAACCATAAACCCGATAAAATATGCTTTATCGAGAAAATTTGTTTCTCCGATGTGCGGAAGAAAATAATTAATAAGGATATCATATACACCGGATACGGTCTTTCGTTTTGTTAACAATGCAATATATTCCAAAGCAGATACTTGATTAAAAATTACATTTGCATCGTGAACAGATGGAATAAATAAAGGAATATACTCTTTATTTTTTTCCATATCCAATAAACATGTTTGTATTATTCTTTTATCACTTTCAATTCCCAATGCACGAAGTAATATAAACAATGGAATGGGTGTTCTTACATTGGGGACATCTACGACAATTTGTAAATTCGAATAATTTTCTGTAGGTGCAACGATGCGTATTGAAGTGTATCTTATGGGCTTCGACGGGTCTTCGCTTACCGATTTAATCTCAACGGAAAAAAGGTATTTATCTAATTGTGTGTGTTTTTTAATATATAACATATTATCTGAGAATTTTTCTTGTGTAACAATTGCCTTTTCCTTGCCTTGGATGATAAAATAACCACCTAAATCATTTTTACACTCTCCCATATTATATCGAACTTCTCTTGGTAAATCCTTCAATATACATAAATCGGAATGTAACATAATCGGAAAGCGCCCCAGATATACTTTTTCAATTTGATGTGTTATAATATGCTGTTTCCCTTCATCATCATAATGTATCATTTCACAGTCAACATTATAATGTATTGTGACACCATATGTCATATTTCTTAGGCGCGCTTCGTTTGGATACATATAATGGCTATAATTATCATCGTATATGACAGGTTTACCAAAATAAAGTTTTGTTCCTTCCTTCCCGCCCATATATAGTAATATTTCTCTCGATTTTTCTTCATCTTTACCGGTAGTCTTTGTTTCACCGCCTTCGTCAGAAATTCTTTCTTTGAAACGAATTGGGTTATTATCCCTGAATATTTTGAATATACCTTTTTTAAAAAAATCGTTATAAGGTGTTAGTTGATGATTTACCAATAAATATGGATTATCCTCAAACATTTTGTGAATAATATTCCAACTGATTTCATTCATTTCAGAATGGCTCATTTTTAACCAACTTGGTTCTTCATCAATCATTTTTTCAATATTATCCATTTATTTATGTATATATTTATTTTACATCATTATTGCGAATGGTATAGTTATGTTTATTTTTTGTTTGTTTTTTTGTATGTTCGTGTTTATTTGAGGGTTCATTTATTTTAAAAATAGTCCAGGGTTCATATGGGCGACTAAAAACATAATCTTTGTATTGTATCCATTCAATATGTTCTTTGAAATATTTTTCATTTGAAAATGATATTTTACAAGAAGACCCATATTTTAAACAAAACGACATATTTTTCGCCATATCTGCTGTAATTAAATTTCCATCAATAGCACCTCGCAATTGAAATGGAAGTGGTCTGGACGGGTCTGACATATATTCTCGTGAATCCAAATCATAATGAGAACACACTGTCCTGGAACAAGGATTTATCTTTTTCGTATATACATCATAATGGTCTCCCATAATAATTTTACCCACCTCCAAATCAATTCGCCCCTTGTATTTATCCATCAATTCCGTTAATCTAACTTTTCGTGCACCTTGATGTCGCCGTATATCATTGAACCCTGTATTGGAACACTCTAAATGTCGTATTCTGGGGTCATATGTTGCATTAAAACCTATAAAATAGCCATTTGTTTTTCGTTCTACATTTACATAAGTTCTCCCCAGTTCTATTCTCATCATCTCGTTTGTATTAATATCTCCAATTAACCAAGAATTTGCATAATCACCTGAGTTATTTGTTATGAGTATTTTCAGATAATCATCAAATGAATTTCCATATTGCATAGCACTTCTTATCCGACAAGATATGGGTGCTTCAAATGCATAGTTGTCAAATCCACCGATAGTTGTTTCCGTGCCAATGATTCCGGCACTCGTTACAAAAAAATCAGTCCCACTCCATATCCATCCAACAAATCCCTGAATTAACATTCTATTTCCATTTATGGGTTTAATATCTAATACTTGTTTTCCGTATTGCCCCTCTACAAAATCTGAAAAATTGTTATGTCCGCAAACAATTTTTCCATCTACCGTATAATCACCATTACACATAAAAGCGGAACATCGTTCATTATTCCTCTTTGTATAAACGGCTTGGCTGTGATATATGTGGTATTTCTTGTCATATAATTTTTTATACTTGGAATTGTACCAGTCTATTGTAATTGTGAAATAATTATTCCATGCAACCATTTCATCCATTGTAATCGACCCACCATTATCATTTATACCTTTCACCATATACAACATTTCTTCATAGTACTCCCTGTAATGCCTATATATGTAAGGGGAAAATAATCGCTTTGCAACTGTTACAAAATAATCCCATTCAACACCCAAACTTTCAAATATATGAAACCTAACCATCTTTTGTATTTTGTCTATTTCTTCTACAATAGCACTTCCATATGAATAACCTATTTCTTGTGGAGTTCCCGATACGGATATATATAACCATCCATTTTTAGTATAACTTTTCATATATATTATATGATTATTTTGTAAATATTTAACTTACAAAATAATCATAAGTAATCACTACATATTTTTAATTAAATCATATTTCATTCGACGAGTTGAAAATAATACAATAATTTCAAAAATATAGCATAGAGCACAATTGCATAATGGTTCGTCACCCACGACGCCTTCATCTATCTCTTCAAAGGTAATATTATAACCAACATCGGTATTTCCGACAATTTTATTTATTGTATATTGACATAGTGTGATAAAGTTATAGATAATAATCATTATGAGATGTATATTTATTATCTATAATTGTAAAATTTTATATAATTTTTATATGATGTTCTAAGATAATCACAACTTACTTATTTATCATAATAAGAAAAAAACAAAGAAAGATAATTATGTATGGAAACAAAACAATAATCCAAGCAATATCGGAATGATTTGCTCTACACATTAAATTTAATATCCAACACCAAAGCATTATTCCGATAATATGGACAGTAAGAAGTAATAGTTTAGAAGGAGTACGAATAGTACTATTTGCTATAATCATATGTTCGTGAGACTTATGACCCATATTTTGTGCAATAATAGAAAGTAATGCTATGGTACTTATAACCAAATAAAATAACGAGGGTCCACATAAGCTCTTTGTCGGGTTACGAAACAATCGTACAATGTCCATTTATATTATAGTAATACAAAAAAAGTTATAAACGCATGGCTGTCTGGGTGAAACTTCCTTCCCAAGGAAGGACACTCGGTCCTTGTGGACTTTCTTGAATATTATGTGTAAATGTATTGATAGTATTTGTCAGGTTTCCTAATAACCCGCCACCTCTTTGGGATTTGGACCTATATTTTTTTACCATTTTACGACCCCTTTTATATTTCAAGGTCTTGCGTTTTTTATTGATTTTTCTGCTTTTATGTTTAATATTAATGCATTCATTTCCAAGCAAAAATACATCGTCTTGGTTAATTGTATAGCGTTCATTACATTTTTTATTCATTTCCACCCGTCTTTTAATCTTATTCAAATAAGAATTATATATTTTTTTTGTTCTATTTTTATCTGCCATTATAATTATAATATAGTGTGAGAAATAACTATAATCGTGATACAATTTCAAAGAGATAAATATCCACAGTTTAATACCTTGAGAACCCTACACATGTGTAAGCATATGACGACGACAACACATTTTTGTTAATCCTAATTCGTCCAACACCATTTTCTCAGGTGTCTCAATATCACTAACTTCATTGGTTAAATAAACAACATTATCATACCTAAATTGTTTAGATTTTTTTTTTAATTCTGGACTGACCTCCATTTTTCTTTGTCTAACTTCTTCCAAATAATATTCATATTTGTTTCCGAGAACATTTGAACAAGAGTAACAACGAACTGTAATGCACGACATCTGATTTATATATTATCTATTATATTTGTTTTATTCTGTTTCATTTTATTTCATAATTTAAGAGATGGTTTTATTTCCATTACAGTTATGGTTTTACTATATCGTTTTGTAGTTAATCGTTTTACATACATATAGCTATTGTAATCCATAAATCCATAATAATACAAGATTTTGGTTATATAAAGTAGTATTGGGAATAATGGATTATTATTTATCATTGAGCTTACATAATAGTCATGCATTAATCTCCTGTTTTTATATTTGACATCACATACTATCAAATCTATATTATAATGGGCAGTTAAGTGAATTCGAAATAGATATTCACAAGTAATGTCATGTCCGTTTCCATAAGTATCCATCAACAATTTTATTACCTTATATGAAGTTATCCCATTAGACATTAATTTTAGTTTTTCTTCAATTAATACCTTTGTTTTTTCTATATTTTCGGTAAATATAATAGAATCAACATCACTTGCTCGTTTGACAAAATCATCGCGTATACAACTACCATAAAAATAAATAGGGGTGTTTAGATATTTACTTATAGAAGACAACACATATTGTTGTGATTTATCGATATTTTTACATACACGGTTATATGGTGATATTTCCATATTATAATGATACACTATTATTTCTATTACCATTTTACTTTTTCGCACCCTTATTTTTCTTCTTTGATTTTTTTGTAACAACTTCTTTATCGGTAGATACGATACTTTCTACATTTGATCCACCTTGTTGCGATGATTGTCCATATATCGCTTGTTTTTTCACAGGTACGGGCTCCGGAGCTGTATTGACATGCTGTGTGGGTTCGATGATAGGCTGTGTGGGTTCGATGATAGGCTGTGTGGGTTCGATGATAGGCTGTGTGGGTTCGATGATAGGCTGTGTGGGTTCGATGATAGGCTGTGT
>Ga0194047_10000477_pt1 | contig 27165 bp, 24 predicted proteins | sample JunL225m_MetaG_2_FD_160070 | JGI IMG/M metagenome (GOLD analysis project Ga0194047, IMG submission 160070) | Anoxic zone freshwater microbial communities from boreal shield lake in IISD Experimental Lakes Area, Ontario, Canada - Jun2016-L221-5m | ecosystem: Environmental > Aquatic > Freshwater... | reverse complement strand
CCTGTACTCTTGATTTCAGTTCCGGGTGAAACTGTACCCCGACAAACCAGCGGTGATCCTTAAGCTCTATGATCTCAACCAACTCTCCGTTCGGTGAGGTTCCAGAAAAAACCATACCATTCTCTTCAAAGCTTTGGCGATATGAGTTATTGAACTCGTAACGATGCCTGTGTCGTTCGTTGATAAGAAACTTCTGATAGGTCGCATGGGCCTTTGAACCCTCTGTAATGATGCATGGATAGCTCCCAAGGCGCATGGTGCCGCCTTTCTCCTTGACTTTTTTCTGGTGCTCCATAAGATCAATAATCGGAAAACGTGTGCGCTTGTTAAACTCGGTGGAATTCGCATCCACCAAACCGCAGACGTTTCGTGCAAACTCAATAGAAGCGCACTGCATGCCAAGACAGATGCCGAGGAAAGGAATGTTCTGTTCCCTCGCATACTGGATATATTTTATTTTCCCCTCAATACCCCGATCTCCGAAGCCCGGCGCAACAAGGATACCATTGACACCTTCCAGCTCTTTGGCAAAATCGAAGGCGCCCAACTCTGCATCCTCCGCCCTGAGCAGCTTGACGTTCACTTTGACGTTGTTACTTGCCCCTGCGTGAATAAAGGATTCTATAATGGACTTGTAGGCATCAGGATATTCGGTGTACTTTCCGCAGAGACCAATAGTCACTTCACCGTCCTGTGGAAATTTGACCTTGTTACAGAAATCCCGCCAATAATTGAGATTCGGCTCCTTGTAGCTTTTCAGTCCAAGCTTTTTAAGAACGCGCAGATCCAGCTTCTCCTGAAGGAGCATCAGCGGCACCTCATAAATCGTATCGCAGTCACTCAGACCTATCACATCAAACTCATTGAGATTGCAGAAATGGCCAACTTTGTTCTTGATTTCGCGGGAAAGCTGTTTTTCACTGCGACAAACCAGAATATCAGGCTGAATGCCAACACCAAGCAGCATTTTCACGCTGTGCTGGGTAGGCTTTGTTTTCAATTCGCTTGCCGCCTTGATATATGGGACAAAGGTGAGATGGATGTTCAGCAGATTATTGTCACCCATTTCAAGCTTCATCTGCCTCATAGCCTCAAGAAAAGGCAGTGATTCGATATCACCGATCGTACCGCCGATCTCGGTGATAAGCACATCAAGGTTACCGTTTTTTGCCTGCTCGGCCATTCGATCCTTGATCTCATCAATCACATGCGGTACAACCTGCACGGTTGCGCCCAGATAATCGCCACTGCGTTCCTTGTCAATGACCGATTTATAAACCCGACCCATCGTCAGGTTTGAAGTCTGCGATGTTGACTCATCAAGAAAACGTTCGTAGTGACCGAGATCAAGATCAGTTTCAGCTCCATCATCAGTAACGTAAACCTCTCCATGTTGATAAGGAGACATGGTGCCGGGATCAACATTGATATAAGGATCATATTTCTGTATCGCCACCCTCAAACCACGCGACTTGAGCAGCATTCCGAGAGAGGCTGACAGAATTCCCTTGCCGAGCGAGGAAATTACCCCTCCGGTCACAAAAATATATTTCACATTTTTCGGTCGAGCCATGACATCGTTCGTCGTTGTTGAATTGGTAAATAAAAGCCTGGGTTATTTCTGCGACTTATGAGCACCATCGCAGAAAGGAAGATTTGCCGATCTGCCGCAACTGCATATTGCCACAGTTTTTTCTTCACTGATCTCAACCTTCCAGGGATGAAAATTGCTGCCTTTATGAGACCCGTCACAGTAGGGCAGGTTCTGTGATTTACCGCAGGCACAGTAATACTTCGTTCCCGCCTGCTCCTTGATGACATAGGGATGTTTCTGTTCCATACTTTCTCCGTTGGTCTGGTGATTACGTTAACTATACAAAAAGATCAATTTGGCCATCTGGATCTTCGACAGGGAACTCCACATCTCCATCCTCATCGCTCTTCGGCACCCTGGCAAGGGCAGAAATCATATCCCCGGCCATAAGCCTGACCAGCCTTACCCCCGAAGTGTTGCGCCCTGTCAACCGGATATCGGAAACATGCTGACGATTCACAATACCGTTGGTCGTGATGATAATCAGATCATCATCGTCATTAACATCAAGCAAACCGACAAGAGCTCCAATCTTTTCATGAGCCTTGAGAGTAATGACCCCGCGTGCGCCACGCCGCGTCAGACGGTAATCCTCAACCCTGCTTCGCTTGCCAAAGCCATTGTCGGTAACGGCAAGCAGCGCAGTATCGAAACGCTTGGTGGTCACCATTGAAATACATTTTTCTCCATCGTCGAGTGTAATTCCTTTCACACCCATGGCGGTTCTGCCCATAGGACGAATTTCAGCCTCAGGAAAACGCACCACAAATCCGGAACTCTTCGCAAGAATGATCTGATGCTCGCCATCGGTCAGTCGGGCATCAAGCAGTTCATCATGCTCCTCAATCGTAATAGCGGCAATCCCGTTCTTTCTTGGGTGAGAAAAATCTTCAAGTGACGTTTTTTTCACGATACCATTAGTCGTTGCCATAACGATGTAACCCGGTTCATCAAAGTTCCTGATATTGATGTAGGCCCTGATTTTTTCGCCCGGCTGCAACTCCATGATATTCGCCAAAGCCCGGCCCCTTGCCGCACGTCCCGCTTCTGGAATTTCGTAAACTTTGAGCCAGTGGCAACGGCCTCTGCTGGAGAAAAAGAGAATATGGTTGTGTGTTGAGGCGATAAACATGTGCTCGACAAAATCATCATGCTTTGCCTGTGCACCGGTCACACCTTTGCCTCCACGTGCCTGACGGCGATAACCAGAAACCGGGAAGCGCTTGATAAAACCATCGTGCGTAATGGTGATGACCACATCTTCCTGCGCAATCATGTCTTCAATAGAGAAATCACCCTCCTGCGGCACAATTTCGGTACGACGGGCATCACCATAGACTTCCCGGACTTTCAGCAGCTCCTCGCGGATTATCTCCATCTGTTTCTCCGGACTGCCGAGAATAAACCGCAACTCCTCAATCAGTGCAAGTACCTCAACGTATTCCTGATCAATCTTTTTGCGCTCCATACCGGTCAGACGCTGGAGTCGCATCTCAAGAATCGCTTTTGACTGCAGTTCAGACAGAGCAAAGCGCACCATGAGTCTCTCCTGGGCTGTTGCCGCATCCGGTGATTCACGAATAGTGGTAATCACCTCGTCCAGATTGTCGAGACAGATCTTCAGCCCTTCAAGAATATGAGCCCTTTTTTCGGCAGTATTAAGATCGAATTGTGTGCGGCGGAGAATAATCTCGTTACGATGCTTGATATAGTAGTGCATCATCTCCTTGAGATTGAGTATCCTCGGCACTCCGTCCACCAGCGCAAGCATAATCACCCCAAAGGTGTCCTGCATCGGAGTGTGCTTGTAAAGATTGTTGAGCACTACCTTTGCAACCGCATCCCGCTTCAGTTCAATCACCAGCCGCATACCGTCGCGATCCGACTCGTCACGAATATCGGCAATACCTTCCAGCTTTTTGTCGTGCACCAGTTCAACGATTTTCTCAATCAGTCGTACCTTGTTGACCTGATAAGGTAGTTCCGTAACAATAATGGACTCTCTGCCATTTTTCTGGGTGACCTCAACAATGGCTCTTGCACGAATAACCACCTTGCCCCTGCCGGTCAAATAGGCCGAACGGACACCCTCGTAACCGTAGATAATGCCACCCGTCGGAAAATCAGGTGCGATAACATATTTCATGAGATCGGCAACTTCAAGCTCAGGATTTGCAATCAGGGCTATCATGCCGTCCACAACCTCCCTGAGGTTCTGGGGCGGAATATTGGTTGCCATACCGACAGCAATACCAGACGAACCATTCACCAGGAGGTTCGGTATCGCCGAAGGCAGAACAGTAGGCTCCTCAAGGGAGTCATCAAAGTTGAGAGAAAAATCAACAGTGCCTTTATCAAGATCCTTGAGCATTTCACCGGCAATGCTCTTCATGCGCACCTCAGTGTAACGCATAGCCGCAGGGGAATCGCCATCAACAGAGCCAAAGTTTCCCTGACCGTCAATAAGAGGGTAGCGCATGGAAAATTCCTGCACCAGACGCACCAGACTGTCATAAACAGCAGTATCACCATGGGGATGGAACTTTCCAAGCACTTCACCAACTACACGAGCCGACTTTTTATGCGGCTTGCCTGCCTGCAAACCAAGCTCGTGCATACCAAAAAGCACCCTTCGATGCACCGGCTTCAGACCGTCCCGCACATCGGGCAGCGCACGGCTGACAATGACCGACATTGAATAATCGAGATAAGAACCCCGCATTTCTTCTTCAATACTGATCGGGACTATTCTTTCACGCTGCATGGAGAGATCCTGTGTGATAATTGATATAAATAACTCAAAGGCTTAATGTATAAAAATCCATCTGAATTCTTAAGGAGCATACACCTCCGCAAGGGTAAATTGCAGATATCGCTTCAAAATATCAGTTCAACGGGACTGTTGGAGCATCTGACCAGAGAGATTCCAGATCATAAAAACGACGTTCATCCGGCATGAAAATATGCACAACAACATCAATATAGTCCAGTAAAATCCAGTGCATGGAATCCATACCCTCAACATGCATCGGACGTTCTCCATCTTCTCGCAGCTCATCAATAATATGCTCTGCCGCAGCCTTTGCCTTACGCTCGGAATCAGCGGTTATAATCACAAAATAATCGGTAACTGAAGTCAATCCCCTCAAGTCGAGAATCTTCACCTCTTCACACTTCTTCTCAAGCGACAGTTCCGCAGCTCGCTTTGCCAGCAATTCACCAACAGCTACTTCTCTGCCCTGACCAACTCTCTCTTCATCTTTCAAGCTACTCATATTCCTGCATCCTTCATAAATGAACTATATTTCATAACCACTAAGCGCATCAAAGCAATAAAACATCTACAGATCCCTCAATGATGGCAACTATCCAACATACAAAAAAGCCTGCTTACTGACACAAAAAAAGCCGGGAGTAACCCCGACTTGTTTTTGCCAAACATCAAAAATCACAAAAATAAATGGGGGCGGCTATCTTTCCCTGTTTTGAAGTGTGGTACTTACAACCAGCAAACCTCTCTTCTTTACCAACAGCCATCAAGAGAGAACAAGTTGCTGGAATAAGCCCTGTCACTTGCCCGCAGTTTGTTCAGCTCAGAGATATGTCCCTGGGGAAACAAGAGGTTCATAAAATAAGCGACATCTGACTCCAGGAGATCACGTAACTGATACCTGATAAGATTTGATATTCATCTCGCCCTTTCCATCCCATATTTCAGTTCCAAATTCAACATCGGCCACATAGAGGTTTGGATTGACCAACTTTTTTTTGACAAGCTGCTGGATGAAATCGCCTAAATTCACAATACCGGACTTCAATGATTGCTTTTTCAGCTTGAAACTGTAGCAATGCCAACTCCTGTCACCTTCAGGCTGACCAATATAGAGTGAATACTTCTCGTTCTCCTCTTCAAACTTTCCATAGGGCTGAACATTACCAGAAGATTCGATCCAGACCATAATTTCAGTACGAATCGTTGCTTTACTGGATTGCACCCCCTCGATGAGCCACAAATCGTAAGCCACATTATATCGACCGCTGCTGCTTATGGCATAATCATGTGTCGCATTGAGCTGCTTGATCTGAGACACCTGACGAGGCAGTGATTTCGTCGATGAGCTTTGGGGATCCCATGGCTTGTTTCCAAAAATAACTGATGGATAAGAGACCGGGACGTATGTTGGGTTGATACCCCAATTCCAGTTCCAGGAAAAGCTCTTCCCCTGCGGTGGATTAATAGATTGCTGGCCTGCGCCAACTTGAGCATCGTTCCAGACGTTATTGACAAGGTAGTAACCTGGGACCCCATAAGATGCGTATCTGTCACTTTTCATTGCTTCACGTCCGTTATGTTAAAATGATTTATCCGATTCGAAAAAGCATAAAACTTATTTTTATGAACACTCCGGGTAAATCTCTATGGGTCATATCTCCCGCCTCTTGAGGCGTAAAGTAATGATAGAGTTGTCTTCAAAATACCCCGATGCCTGCGGGGGTGCTTCATTCGAAAATACTTTAATAATCTTTTTCCTCCTAACCCGAATAATTTATGAGCAGCGGTCAAGCAAGATTTTGAATCAGAAATACTTTAAATGCGGCAAAAATTTCCTCACGCCACTTCACTCCCTCTCGCCAAAAGGATGAAACATCTGTCGGTAATCGGGAGTTACCCCGTTAAGCCCCGCCGTATCTGCCCGTGCGAAAAGCTTTTCGGCAACGAAGAAAAGCGAACGGGCGGAAAAAAAATCGGCTTCCCGGTACTCTGTACTGGAAGCGACCAGCAAAGGGAGCAGCTCAATGAGCCTGCGCCCAACCACAACACTCTGACTATTCCGGGCAATGTCGGCCACAGCAGTGGCAATGTCAGCCGCCGAACCTCTCTGTACCTCATCATGCCAAACGCCAGAAGAGAGATCTGCTGAACGATATGAACCATAGTAATACTCGCCCTTGCGAGCAGGAATAACCGCCAGAACTGTACCTTCAACCGCCCTTAATGATGCCGCCATGGCTGGCATGGTGGGCACTGGCACCAGCGGTATGCCGAGCCCATACGCCATCCCTTTGGCAACAGACATACCAATGCGTAGCGAGGTAAAGGAGCCTGGGCCTGAGGAGATGGCAATATACTCCAGCTCTTTCCGATTTAGACGGCCCTCCGTCATCACCTGTTCAACAAGTGGCACAAGCGACTCTGCCGCCCTCTTCCATTCGACGCTAACCGCCTCGGTAACAATTCCCTCTTTCAGGACTGCTGCACTCAGTGTTTCATGGGTACATTCAATCGCCAGAATATTCATCGAACAGCATGTTTAATAATAATTTGGCGGCTCTCATCTCCTGCATACTCAAGAAAGACCCCTGCGGTGTAAAAAGAGGCGTATTCGGGAAATCGCTCAGCCCACTCAACAAAGGAGAGATCGCCGCTGGTGAGATATTCGTCGAACCCGATAGCATCAAGCTCCCGAAGTGACTCAATCCTGTAAAGATCAAAATGGTACAGTGTCACATCTTCACCATCAAGCGATCCCTGATAGATATTGAACAGTGAGAATGTAGGGCTGGAGAGCTGCTCAGTACAGTTGAAAAATTCTGTAATCCCTCTCATGAACAGCGTTTTACCTGCTCCAGGCGGGCCAGAGAGAGAGATAACCTCGCCCGGATGCAGAGTTGCAGCAAACCGCCGGGCAATCCGGCGCGTCTCATATTCTGAGTGAGAGAGAAACTCTTTGGTCATTGGCACTCAGGCAATCGAATTAAAAACCAGGCCCGTCATGATTTTGGGATAAAAGAAGGTCGATTTCTGCGGCATCACCTCTCCCGTCTCCGAAACGGCCAGCACCTGTGCCACCGTCGTTGGCTTGACGACAAATCCCACCTGCACTTTGCCTAACTCTACCGCATCAAAGACCTCGCGGTCATCGTGGACATAGAGCAGATTGCTCTGTTTTGCCATGGCATCCTGGGAGATGCCGAGCAGTTTTCCCAAAATGAGATCGTGCAGAAGAACCAGACCAAGGCTTTTCAAGGCTTCCTGACGTGATGGATCAACCAGGGTATCAGGATCACTCTTAAGGGTTATTCCGACAACTGAACCGCTGGTAACCACACCGTAGGTATAGTTTGACGATTCCTGGTCAAAAAAGCATTTAAGTTCCGCCCTGTCGTGAAGATCGGTCAGGGTAAAATTTTCTGCAAGTGCAGCTCGCAACTCGACCATGTCAAAACCGGGCAGAGTGTGTACCAGACGATGAATCGGAAAAATAAGCAGCCCTTCGTCATGAATGTTGGCAAGGTAGGTCAGAATAAAGTTATAGGGCTCCTCGCCGGTATGAGAGTGGTTTGCTGCTGCCCTCTCATTGCGATAGTTAACACCGGTATCGTAACGGTGATGACCGTCCGCAATATAGACGACCCGCTCTTGCAGCGTTTGCTGGAACTGACCGACCAGTGAAGAATCGGTAATTCGCCACATCCGGTTTATCACCCCCTGAAACTCTGCATCAACAACGGGCTCATTGGCCTCTGCAAAGCTTTTCATCAAGCGATCAACGCGCTTACTTTCGTCAGCATAGAGCCCAAAAATGCTGCTGATATTGGTTTTTGTTTTTCTGAAGAGGTTGAGACGGTCTGCCTTTGGACCTGAAAGAGTTTTTTCGTGGGGCAGCACCTTTTTGTCCGTAAAATCGTGCAAACGCATGGCCGCAAAAAAACCGCACCGGGTATGTGAAACACCGTCAGAATCCTCAAATGTCTGAAAATAGGGGTAGATAGCAGGCTCCATGTCGTGTTGAAGCTCCCCAGCCTGAAGCCACTCGGCAAGGCGTAACGCTGCCGCTTCATAAGGGTCGGCCTCCTTCGGGAGTTCAAGCCTTATCGCGTTAAATGGTGAACGGCTATAAAGCTGCTGCTGAAACGCAGGAGAGATAACATCGTAAGGGGGGCAAATCAGCCCGTCAGCATCCTTGAGCAATTCGGGATGGTATAAAATCCCTTTGAAAGGCATAATTTCCGGCATAAAAACAAGAATTAGAAGATGATTACTGGGAGAAATAAACGGCTCGCAACGAAATCCAGAAATCGTCATGGTCATCCTTGACCAGCACGATTATCCGTCTGTTTTTACACAACTCAAGGACTGCGAGAAAAGTTACCACAAGAACAAGACGCTCCGTGACACCGTCAAGTACTGAAAAAAAAGAGAGCTCCCGGCGCTCCTGAAGTCTCGAAAGAATCATGGCCGTCTGTTCCTCAATCGTTACCGGAGCATCCATGACATCGCGCGTTGAGGGACGGGGCAAGTTCTCAAGCACTGACTTGTAGGCCTGCATGAGATGGTAAAGAGTTGGCCGATGAACCAACTCATCCAGCTCATCAATAACCATGGGCTCAAAATCCTCAAAAGAACCACGGGCAAAAAGGTTTTGACGCTCTTCAGCAAGCTGAGCAAGTGCACTCGCCGCCTCCTTGATCCGTTTATATTCAAGCAACCTCTGAACAAGTTCGATTCTCGGATCAAACTCATCTGATTCGACATCATCCTGAACTTGACGCGGAAGAAGCATTTTCGCCTTGATGCTCATCAGCATGGATGCCATATATATAAAATCAGCCGCACCTTCAAGGTTGAGATTGCGGACATCCTCTATATAGTCAATAAAATCCCCAGTAATTCTTGAAATCGGAATATTATAGATGTCCAGTTCATCACGCCTTATAAAAAAAAGGAGCAGGTCAAGCGGCCCTTCAAATTCCTCAAGGCGAATCCTGAACATGAACGGGTAGGTCTGTTGATAAGAGTAACCATAGGCAAGATAGAAAAAGCAGAGGAACATGTACAAATAATCATCGACGAATCATTATTGCCGGGTATGAAAAAAAGTAAACTTTAACATTCCCGAAAACTTCATTATTTATAGACAGATTTCGTTGAAACTTCCGTCGAGTCAATAATCAATGAAAAGGACTTTGAGTTTTATTACTGTTGCCGCAGCGTTTATGCTTTTGATGGTCAGCATCGGCCAGGCTGAGTCGGCCAACAGTTTTTTTGATCAGGGATTTGAAAAGCACCAGCAGGGCGAGCTTGCAAGGTCCGTTAAATTGTATACCAAAGCCATCGACGCAAACCCGGCTTTTGCAATGGCTTTCCAAATGCGCGGCATAGCACAGCAACAATTGAAAAAATATCCTCAAGCCATTAATGACTACTCAATGGTTATAAAGTATGGAGAACCTTATTTCAAGGCTGTCGGTTACTATAATCGTGGAATCGTGAAAAACATAACCGGGGACTTTGCCGGAGCTGTTCCCGATTTTTCACAGGCCATTGAACTTGATAAAAAAATGTCTTCTGCGTTTTTTCATCGTGGTATCGCCAAAAGCAAAACCGGTGATTTGGCAGGACAAACCGAGGACTTTTACCGGGCGGCTCAACTTGGCGATGTCAATGCAGAAAAGTGGCTCAACACCTATTATCCTGGATGGAAACAGCCCTTACCGCCTTCACCAAAGCCACCTCCATCTGATGGCCCGACATAACACGTTTGCCTGTAAGGAGATCAGCGAAACGGACAGAGTTTATTCCCCCGCCCGTTTCGCTGAAATAAAGAGCTGATCAGATCGCCTTTCCTCCTCGCTCCCTGGTTCTGATACGGATACACTCTTCCAGCGGAGTTATAAAGATCTTTCCGTCACCGATTTCCCCAACACCATGACTCGCTGAATTAATAATGGTATCGACAGTGATATCGACAAACTCATCATTAACCGCAATATCAAGCCTGATTTTTGGAATCAGGTTTGGTGCTATCTTCTGCCCCCTGTAAATATCAATATCCTCTTGCCTGCCATGGCCTGTTACACGGCTGACGGTGATCCTTGTTATATCGGCCTGAATCAGAGCCTCACGAACATGGTCGAGCCTGTCCGGTTGAATGATTGCTGTTATCAGTTTCATTGCGAAAAATTAGTTAAGGTTGATAAGACCGTATCCATGCTCACCGTGCATGCTGTGATCCAGACCGGACATTTCATCAATTTCAGAGATACGAAGACCGATTGTTTTTTCAACCAGGAACAGCAGAATAAATGAGACAACTGCTGCATAACCAATGGTAACACCTACCGCCGTAGCCTGTACACCAAGCTGCTGCCATATTGTCCAGCTCTTGTCGAGCGTTTTGGCGGCAGCATCAGCCATCCATGCCGGACGGATAAAAAACACCAGAGCCAGTGCGCCAACAATACCACCCACACCATGAACACCAAATGCATCGAGACTGTCATCGTAGCCAAGCTTGTTCTTGATCAGAATCGCACAATAGCAGAAAATTGCTGCGAGAGCACCGAGGGCAAGAGCGCCTGAAGGCTGAACAACACCTGCTGCTGGTGTTATGGCCACAAGACCAGCTAAAATACCTGAAGCTACACCTAGACTTGTCGCTTTGCCATGCTGGAACATTTCAATGATCATCCAGGTAAACGCGCCCGATGCTGCCGCCATCTGTGTAACCGTCAAAGCCCTTGCTGTTGCCAGATCGCTTGCAATAGCGCTCCCGGCATTGAATCCAAACCATCCTACCCAGAGCAGACCCGCACCCATAAGAGTCATCACCAGATTGTTTGGGTGCATGACGTTGTTTGGATAAGCACGCCTTTTGCCAAGATAGAGCGCAGCAACCAGCGCGGTAACACCCGAAGAGATATGAACAACCGTACCGCCCGCAAAGTCAATAGCGCCAGCAGCCCCAAGATTAAACAGAAAACCGTCTGCCGCCCAGACCCAATGACAGATCGGACTGTAGACAAAAATGCTCCAAAGGGCAATAAACACAGCATATCCCTTAAAATTAACCCGCTCGGCAAAAGCTCCAGCAATCAGCGCAGGGGTAATGATGGCAAATTTCCCCTGAAACATGGCAAACACATATTCGGGAATATGTGTCGGCATGATGGTTTCGTCAATACCCTGTAACATGAAGTACTTGTCGTCCCAACCCACCAAACCACCAAGAACGCCGGGACCAAAACTCAGCGAATAGCCAACCATCGGCCAGAGCACACCAATAACCACCATGGCGCCAAAGCTGTGCATCATGGTACCGAGAACATTCTTTGTCCGGACAAGACCTCCATAAAACATGGCAAGTCCGGGAACCATAAGTAAAACGAGTGCGGTGGATGTCAACATCCATGACGTTGTTCCTGTATCAGTAACTATCGCTCCTGCTGCATGAGCGGTACCATGAAACAACGATACCGCCATAAGGAACAGCAGTGCCGTAAAAAGTTTTTTCTGCATAATCAGATTGAATAGGTTAACGAAGCCTTAATAATTAATATTAATAACAAATATGTAGTTATTTTTTTAACTAAAAACAAGAAATCGTCGTCTTTTATTACGAAAAGGAAGTTTTTTTCGATTAAACAGCCAAATGACGTCGGGGGATTTTCCGTGAAACCAGAAGATTTATTGATCTATTTGAAAATAGTATAGCGGGAAAAGCCAGACAAAGCGCTTGCTCTGCCTGGCTGTATTGATGGCACTGAAAAAAATTTACTGCCTGAAGAGAAAAACGCCGAGGTCTTCGAGAAGAGCCTGCAGATCCTCTTCATGCTCAACCTCGTCCTGAAGAATCTGTACCGCAATATTGTAGGTAACCGGGTCCTTGAATCTGACCTCCTCAATGATACTGTTATAGACATTGATTGCGCACTGCTCACCCGCAATGTTCTGCTCGAGTATCTTTTTCACAAAAGGATCATCAGGTGCCGCATAGCCACAGTTCGACAGGGTAAACCATTCGAGTGGGCTGGAAACAGGTTTGCCGCCAAGCTGAATGATCCTTGTTGTCAGCATATCCGCATGTCGAAGTTCATCAGCAGCATGCTGCAGAAGTTCGGCAATCGCAGCATCCTTCATTGGCCCCTGAACCACCTTTGCTCCAATCCAGTACTGATAATACGCAAGCCACTCATCAGCAAAAGCCTTGTTCAGCAGTTCAAGAACACGGGGAAGGTGCTCTCCAACAATTTCACGTCCTCTTGTACCCATAGATTTACTCCGTTTTATTGTTTACAACCAGCTTATTTCTTTTGTGCTATAAGGTCGGCAAGAGCATCTGACAGATTCGTATAGCGGAAAGGAAAATGTTGTGCCATCATAAATCCGGGCTTTATATGTTGACCTTTGACTGCATATTTTCCACCTTCACCCATCAAAAGCTGAACAGCAAACTCCGGCACCGGCAGTTGGGCTGGCCTGTCAAGAACAGTCCCAAGCGCATCAACAAACTGCTTCATGGAAACAGGTGTCGGGCTTACCAGATTAATTGCTCCACGGTAAACAGGATTATCAAGTGCCTCAAGAATAGCTGCAATCTGGTCATCGATATGAATCCACGAAATACATTGAAGGCCTGAACCAATGGGCCCACCGAGAAAAAGGCGGAACGTTGGAAGCATTTTATGCAACATCCCGCCTTTTGTCGATAAAACAATGCCTGTTCTTAACAAGACTGTACGCAAGCCACTCTTTTCTGCGGCAAGCGCCTCCTTTTCCCAGTCAATACATATTTTGGCAAGAAAATCCTTGCCCTCTGGAGCCGACTCGTCCATTGCAGGAGTATCGTCACAGCGGGAGAACGAGCCGTAGTAGCCAATGGCAGATGCAGAAATAAAAACCGGTGGTTTTTCCTGAGCGACGGCAATTGCCGAAACAATATGCCGGGTACCCAGAATTCTTGAATCATAACACTCATTCTTGTGCGCCTCGCTCCATCGGCCTTCCAGCAGGGGTTTGCCTGCAAGATGAATCACAGCCTTCGCCCCGTTGATAAAACCGGTCCATTCTCCACCTTCCATACCCGAGTCCCACTGCACATATTCCGCAGCACCAGGGATATTACGGGCTGCAACTTCTGGTAAACGAGCCAGAACAACCACGTTGTCGCCCCTTTCGATCAGCTTCACGGCAAGCTCCGTCCCTATGACCCCTGTAGCACCAGTGATAACAATATGGTCGCGCATAATCTTATGTCATTTTATAGTGAAATAACAAAACTTTTCTCCTACTCAACGGTAACCGATTTTGCCAGATTTCGGGGTCGGTCAACATTACACCCCCGAAGCGTAGCGATATGATAAGCAAGGAGCTGCAAAGGAATAACCGTCAGAAGCGGAGTTATCGGAGCTGAAGCCTGGGGAATATAAATCACATGTTCGGCCAGACGGCTGATTTCCTGATCACCTTCACTGGCAATGGCAATAACCCGACCTTTACGACTGCGTACCTCCTCAATATTACTGAGAATCTTGGTGTAGGTATTATCACGGGTGGCGATAAAAATGACAGGCATATCCTCGTCAATCAGGGCAATCGGTCCATGTTTCATTTCTGCGGCGGGATAACCTTCAGCATGAATATAGGAGATCTCCTTGAGTTTCAGGGCACCCTCAAGAGCGACAGGAAAATTGAAGCCCCTTCCGAGATAGAGAAAGTTTTTGGCATCCTTGAACCGCGCCGCTATGGACTTGATCTGGCTGTCGAGTTCAAGAATTCGTGTCGCTTTTTCAGGAATTGACACAAGTTCTTTGAGGTTCAGAGTAATTTCCTCGTTCGAAATGGTTCTTCCCTTGCTGAGCGCCAGAGCCAGCATATAGAGCATAATCACCTGGGCCGTAAAGGCTTTGGTTGAAGCAACACCAACCTCAGGACCTGCATGGGTATACATTCCGCACAGAGTTTCACGGGCAATAGTAGAACCCACAACATTACAAATACCCATGACAAGGGCTCCTTTTTCCCTGGCGGTACGAAGCGCGGCAAGGGTATCTGCGGTTTCACCTGACTGAGAAATGACAATAACCACATCATCGACACCAACTATCGGATTACGATACCTGAACTCTGAGGCGTAGTCAACCTCAACTGGAATACGGGCAAATTCCTCAATCAGATATTCGCCGATCAGACCGGCATGCCAGCTCGTACCGCAGGCACAGATAACGATGCGCTTTGCCTGTTTCAAACGATCAAGGTAATCTTCAATCCCGCCAAGACAGAGGCGACACTCCTCAATGCGCACCCGCCCGCGCATAACATCGTGCATGACTGCTGGCTGTTCAAAAATCTCCTTGAGCATAAAGTGTTCGAACCCGCCTTTTTCTATTTTTTCCAGCGAAAAATCAAGCTCCGTCACAATCTTTTCCTGTTCGACATTCTCAATGGTCTTGATGGAATAGCCCTCCCTTGTCACCACAGCGAGCTCGCCATCAGAAAGATACACGACCTTGTTGGTGTGTTCGACAATGGGGGCTGCATCCGAAGCAATAAAGAACTCACCAATACCGATACCGATCACCAGCGGACTGCCCTTGCGTGCAACAACAATCCTGTCAGGCTCACGCGAAGAGATGACACACAGGCCATAAGCACCTTCAACATGACGGAGAGCACTTCGGGTGACCGTTTCCAGGTCAAGCAAGGGTTCACTCTTCCATATCCGGTCAATCAGGTGCACCAGAACCTCTGAATCGGTTTCACTTAAAAAAACATAGCCCTGGGAAACAAGCTCCTGCTTCAGTGCTGAATAGTTTTCGACAATACCGTTATGAATGACCGCAATATCCCCTGCAGCATTCACGTGGGGATGAGCATTGCGGTCACTGGGTTCACCATGCGTCGCCCATCTGGTATGGCCGATGCCTACAGTCGCACCAGGTATTTCTTGCCTGAGCGTATGAGTATCCGCTTCAAGACCACCAACGCTGCCCTTCTGCTTCATCACCGAAAGAGTGCCATTCAGCAAGGCAATTCCTGCTGAGTCGTAACCCCGGTATTCAAGCCGTTTCAATCCTTTCAGAAGCACTGGAGCCGCATCCTGCCACCCTATATATCCAACAATTCCACACATACTGTTTAACTACCTTATTAATTAATTGCCATTGAGCACCACCAAACCATGCCCCCGATGCACCAGTAATCTCTTTGAATTATAACACAAGCCTCATTTCTTTATGAATTTTTGATGCCTCATCAGTAACAGCCTGTTCATAATCATCAATAGATGAAAACGATCTCCCCGCTCCTGCTGAAGGATAAATAAGCGCCCGGCTGACATTGATAACGGCACCTTGCCTTTTACCATCAACCCCAAGATCAACCGCCTCCTGAAGCGATCCCCCCTGAGCACCAACCCCTGGGATGAGCAAAAAAAGACCGGGAGCCCTACGACGTATTTCTCCAAGCGAACTGCTTTTGGTAGCACCAACAACAACGCCACCGTTTCCGTTCCTGCTCCAGGAAACGACTTTACCAAGCACAGAATGATAAAGGGGAGCACCGTCCGCCATCACACGCTCTTCAAAATCAACAGACCCGTTATTAGACGTAAGGCAAAGCACAAAGATCAGCTTATCCTTATAGTCAAAAAAAGGCTCCAGAGAGTCAAACCCCATGTAAGGTGCAACAGTAAGAGCATCAAAGCACCAGTGATCAAAAAAAGCTTGCGCATACATTTTGCTGGTATTCCCTATATCTGCCCGTTTGGCATCCGCAATCGTCATACACCCTTCAGGAATCAGGCGAAGGGTTTGTTCCATATCCTTCAATCCAGCAATACCTCGCGCTTCATAAAACGCAGTATTGAGCTTGTATGCTACTGCAACGTCCGATGTAGCCCTGATAATCGAACGATTAAACTCAAGCACCGGGTTTTGATATGCCGAAAACACCTGAGGGACTTTTCCGGGATCGCTGTCGAGCCCGACACACAATAGTGACTTTAGTGCTGATATTCTGCAATTTGCCTTGTCCCGAACTAAACTCATAGCTTCACATCCTCTGCGGTTACAAAAAGTCAAACGCACAAAACCAATGCCAGAAACAACTCCACCAACCGATAATGAAACTTATAGCTACAGAAATACATTCCAAGTCTGGGCAATATATAATATGTTTTCTTTCAAGATGCTTCATTAAATGGAAGAATCCCGTAAATTGGATTTCTCAAGTTTCGCGAACGGAGAACACTTTCCCGAGTCGCATTATATTATAACCATGATTACTGATTGATGGCAAAAAAAACTCTTAAACCTTCAAATCCCTATAAAAACCAACCGGAAAACAACGTGCCTCGGCCGAAATTCCCGATAACGTATTATGTGGTCGTGATTGTTCTTCTCATAGGAGTCCAGCTTGCCTTTTTCTGGTCAGGCTCAACACAGGAGATACCCTACAGCACCTTCCGCAAGCTTATTGCAGAAAACCAGGTCGTCTCAGTAAAAATATCACCGGAAAAAATCTATGTCAAGCTCAAGCCCGGCGCTGAAACAGGATTGGCCGTAAAAGCACCCCAAAAAGAGGGCCCTGGCATCTCGTTTCCTCAATCTTCATCAAAACAGGATGAAATTATTGTCAATCCGGTGCGCGATGACGGCCTGATTGAACTGCTGGAAAGCAAAAGGATCAAATATCAGGGCCTGCCAAGCAGCACGTGGATCGGCGAACTGCTTCAATGGATAGTGCCTTTCGGCTTGCTTATCGGCATATACTTCTTTGTGTTCCGACGTATGGGCGCACCTGGTTCCCAATTCATGAATATCGGCAAAAACAAGGCGGCGCTCTACGAAAACCTTGATGAACACACCCGTATCACCTTCAAGGATGTGGCAGGTCTTGATGAAGCGAAGGCTGAGGTCATGGAGGTGGTCGACTTCCTCAAGGATCCGAAAAAGTATACAACACTCGGCGGCAAACTGCCAAAAGGAGTGCTGCTCGTCGGTCCTCCGGGTACCGGGAAAACCCTTCTGGCAAAGGCTGTTGCAGGCGAGGCTGATGTACCGTTTTTCAGTATCAGCGGCTCAGACTTTGTTGAAATGTTTGTTGGTGTCGGCGCCGCAAGGGTACGCGACCTTTTCAAACAGGCAAAGGAGAAAGCGCCGTGTATCATTTTTATTGATGAAATTGATGCTGTTGGGAGGAGCAGGGGAAAAGGGGCTATGATGGGCGCCAATGACGAGCGGGAAAACACCCTCAATCAGTTGCTCGTCGAAATGGACGGATTTGCAACCGACAAGGGTGTCATTCTTATCGCTGCCACAAACCGCCCTGACGTACTCGATTCAGCCCTCCTGAGGCCAGGGCGTTTCGATCGCCAAATCATGGTTGACAAGCCAGACCTGAAAGGACGTATTGATATTCTCAAGGTACATACCAAAAATCTTTCCCTTTCAAAAGATGTCAACCTGAAAGCCCTTGCCTCCCAAACTCCAGGATTTGCTGGCGCAGAAATTGCCAATGCCGCCAACGAAGCGGCGTTGCTTGCCTCTCGACGCAACAAGAAAAGCATTGAGATGAAAGATTTTGAAGATGCCATTGAGCGTTGCGTGGCTGGACTTGAAAAAAAGAACAAGGTGATCAACCCGCGTGAAAAACAGATCGTCGCCTATCATGAAGCAGGACACGCCATTGTCAGTTGGATGATGCCTGACAACGACCCTGTCCAAAAAATCTCAATCGTCCCGAGGGGAATGAGCGCACTCGGCTACACCATGAACATTCCGCTCGAAGATCGCTATCTGATGACAAAAAGCGAACTGATTGGCCGCATCTGTGGATTGCTCGGCGGACGTATTGCCGAGCTGATCATTTTCAGCGAAATCTCTACGGGAGCACAGAATGATCTTGAAAAGGTAACCAGCATAGCCTACAACATGGTCACCGTCTATGGCATGAGCGAGAAACTTGGCAACCTTTCATTCTACGAAAGCAATAACCCTTATTACGGCGGCCCTGGCATTGATAAAAAGTATGGCGAGGAAACCGCCAGACTTATCGACAGGGAAGTCATGGGCATCGTTGAAGAATCACGCATTAAGGTGATGAATCTGCTGACACAGAACAGGCAAAAACTTGAACAGCTTGCAGGCGAACTGCTGTTAAAGGAAATGCTTCAGTATTCCCAGATTGAAGAAATTCTTGGAAAACGTCCTGAAGGACTCTTTCCTGTACGCATCGAAGAGGATCTCTTGCTGGTAAATGAGGACGAGAAACAGGAAAAGTCAGCCGTTCAGAGCAATCTGGAACAACTCACCGACAAAGAACAAGCCGAGCTTGAGGAGGCCGTTGCAAGACTCAAACAAGGACGGACAATACAGGAAAACTGAAAAAAGTATAAACACAAAAAGGCAGGGAGTCCATGCCTTTTTGTGTTATGGTGGGTCCCGAGGGAGTCGAACCCCCGACCTACTGGGTGTAAACCAGTCGCTCTAACCAACTGAGCTAGGAACCCTGTTAATACGGCAACAATTATATACATAAATCCACAGAAAACCCAAAAGAAAAAAGCTCTGCGTGTACAGTGATAACAATGCTGGTTATTTGTAAGCCTTCCCGAAAAAGCATAAATTCAGGCCGATAATTTATCCGCAACTCGGCAATTTTTTTACTTACTCATTATGAGATCATTATCCATCCTTGGCAGTACCGGTTCAATCGGACTCAGTACCCTTGATGTTGTCAGACAGCACCCTGAAAAATTCAATATAGCCAGCCTGGCCGAAGGCCATGATGTGGCATTACTTGCCGAACAGATTAAAGAGTTTCGGCCTGAAGCTGTTTCCGTCAGGGATGCTGATTCAGTACAAAAGCTGCAAGTACTCCTTGGCTCTCACAAACCAGAAATCTTTTACGGTCTTGAAGGAGCGGCAACCATTGCTTCCGCCGAAGGAGTGGATATGGTGGTTTCAGCAATTGTCGGAGCGGCAGGCCTTGTGCCAACAGCCAGTGCAATCAAGGCTGGCAAGCATATCGCCCTAGCCAACAAGGAAACGCTTGTCGTTGCAGGACAACTGGTGTCTGATCTGGTAAAAAAACACAACGTAAAATTGCTGCCGGTTGACAGTGAACACTCTGCCATCTTCCAGTCCCTTGCAGGCCACCGTGCAGAGGATGTTGAGCGAATCATCCTGACTGCGTCGGGCGGACCATTTCGCAACACCTCGGCCGAAGAACTGAAAAATGTCAAGCTTGAACAGGCACTGAAACATCCGCAATGGACAATGGGCGCAAAAATCACCATTGACTCCGCAACCATGATGAATAAGGGCCTTGAGGTTATCGAAGCTCACTGGCTCTTTAACATGCCTGCCGAAAAAATCGGTGTCGTCGTGCATCCCCAAAGCATCATTCACTCTATGGTCGAATATATTGACGGCTGCGTCATCGCACAGCTTGGCTCCCCCGACATGCGTGCACCGATAGCCTATGCCTTGTCCTGGCCGGAACGCTGCGAAAGCGGGATCCACAAGCTTGACCTGCCAAAGATAGGGACATTGACCTTTGAGGAGCCTGATATGGTGCGCTTTCCCGCACTTCACCTCGCCTTTGAGGCACTGAAAGCTGGCCGGACTTATCCTGCCGTACTCAACGCAGCAAACGAGATCGCCGTAGCAGCATTTCTTGACAGAAAAATAGGATTTACGGAGATCGCTGCAACCGTCGACAAAACCATGCAGGCTCACGAGCCTTACACGCCTGTCGAAATTGACGAATATCTTCAGGCAGACCGCTGGGCCCGTGAAACCGCTAAAAAACTTATAGTTTAAACCTGAACCAACCAAAACAAGAGGCCGCATAACAGCAACTTCTCGTTTTTTTATAGAAAAAAAGGATTGTCATGGATTTTCTGAGTACCACATTTTTTTTCATTGTCGCCATTTTCATTCTGGTCACCGCACATGAGCTCGGCCATTTTCTGACCGCGAAACTTTTTGGCATGAGGGTGGACAAGTTTTATATCGGATTTGACTTTTTTGATAAGCGGCTCTGGAAAAAGAAGATCGGAGAAACCGAGTATGGCGTCGGTGCCTTTCCACTAGGCGGCTATGTGAAGATAGCAGGCATGGTCGATGAAAGCCTCGACACCGATTTTCAGAACTCGGAACCGCAACCATGGGAGTTCAGGGCAAAACCGGTCTGGCAGCGCTTGATTGTGCTTGCAGGAGGTGTCTCCATGAACCTGATTCTTGCTACAGTTATCTTTATCGGCATAACCCTTGTCCTCGGAGAATCGCGCACCAGCGTCAACAATCCTGCCTTTGTTGAAAAGGGATCAGTCTTTGAATCCATGGGCATAAAAACAGGCGACAAGCTGCAACTGGCAAACGGCCAACCGCTCAAAAGTTGGGAGGATGCGCTTGATCCTGAACTTTTCACCTCCTCTTCGCTCAACTACTCGATCCTTCGCGACGGAAAAAGTTTCACGGTTAAGGCCCCGTCAAACATCATGTCAAGCATCAATAAACAGAAAAGTCTCGGGATACGACCAATAGTCCCGCCGGTCATAGACGAAGTTCTTGAAAAAATGCCAGCTAAAAATGCAGGAATCCAGTCCGATGGACTCATTACGGCGATCAACGGAAAAAATGTCTCTGACTGGACGGAGGTTGTCGGAATCATCTCTGCGAATGCTGGCAAACCTCTCAGTATAAGATGGCAACACGTTAAAGCAACTCAAGGCCACAAAAACAATGCGGAAATCATTCGTTCCCAAGGCGAAACATTCGTCACTATCGTTATACCCAACACATCAGGCAAAATAGGCATTTCACTGAAACAGACGATTGAAGCCGAACGAAGAAAACTCAATATTGCCGAATCGGTAGTCAGTGGAATCAAACAGACCTGGAAAATGAGCGCCATGACCGTTCAGGGATTTGCCAAAATCTTCACTGGCGAGGAGGATTTCCGCAAATCGGTCGGAGGGCCGATCAAGATTGCCAAAATAGCAAGCCAGAGCGCCGAACAGGGCCCTGTCAGCTTCCTCTACTTTCTTTCCATGCTCTCAATCTCTCTGGCCATCATCAATATGCTGCCGGTTCCAGCACTTGACGGTGGACAATTCATTCTGAATGGTATTGAAGGAATCATCCGACGGGAACTCCCCTTTGCAGTCAAAATGCGTATCCAACAAATCGGCATGGCGCTCCTTTTTGCACTTTTTGCATACATCCTTGTCAATGATATTTTAAACCCCTGAGGCAAAGGCCTGGAATCGATGCTCGAAAAACTGCAATCCATAAAAGAAAAACACCTCGATCTTGAGCAATTGCTTGCCGACCCGAAAGCCGCAAACGATCAAGATCGTTTCAGAAAACTCAACAAGGAGTACAGCGACCTCAAGGAGATTGTGCAGGCTTACGACCAGTACGCGCAAAATAAATCAGAGCTGGAAGGGTCACGACAACTGCTGAAAGAGGAGAATGACCCCGACATGAAAGAGCTCGTGCAGACAGAAATCAGCGAGCTGCAGAAAAAACTGCCTGAACTTGAACAGCGCCTCAAGGTACTGCTTCTTCCAAAAGAGGAGGCCGACTCACGCAACGTCATTATTGAGATCAGGGCTGGAACCGGAGGAGAGGAGGCGGCGCTCTTTACCGCAGACCTGACCAGAATGTACCAGAGATATGCCGAGCAGCAGGGGTGGAAATGCCACACACTCCACTTCAATGAAAGCTCCGTTCCCGGTGGATTCAGGGAGATAACCCTCGAAGTGAGCGGTAATGACGTCTATGGAACCATGAAATATGAAAGCGGTGTACACCGGGTACAGCGTGTTCCCGATACAGAAACACAGGGACGCATACACACCTCCGCCGTCAGTGTGGCGGTACTGCCGGAAGCAGAGGAGGTGGATGTTGAAATCCGTCGGGACGATCTGAGATTTGATACCTACCGGAGCGGCGGAAAAGGGGGGCAGAACGTCAATAAGGTTGAAACTGCCGTACGAATCACTCATATACCGAGCGGTATTGTCGCCGCCTGCCAGGAGGAACGCTCCCAGCTCCAGAACAAGGAGCGGGCGATGCAGATGCTCCGCACCAGGCTCTACGACATCCAGCTTGCTGAGCAGCAGCAGCAACGGGCCGATCTGCGCCGATCCATGGTGACAACCGGAGACCGGAGCGCTAAAATCCGTACCTACAACTATCCGCAGTCTCGCGTAACCGACCATCGTATCGGCTTTACAAGCCACGCCCTTCCACAAATTTTGCAAGGCGACCTGCAGGAAATTATCGAAGCACTCAAAATGCATGACCAAACCGAACGACTGCAATCCGAACTGATGTAACCGAAACTGAGGAACCGCGACAACATGGAAATGGAAGCGACTGGAAAAAGCAGGGGAGACTGGATATTACACGGGGAATTTGACCAGACAGTCGCCTATCTCTCCGACCATAAAAAGATGCTGGGGTTCAACCCCTTCTGCCACAGCGTAGAACTCACTGACACCGAAAACGTTTATAAATGGCTCTTCCGGGTTACTGACCCACAAAACAACCCGTTTGATGTGATCTTTTATGTCGAGCAGACTGAAGAGCCTCTTCTGGAGCTGCCGGAGCATATCGAACACACTGAAACGACCAGGTTCTCAGAGGAGATCATCAATCGCTACACCGTAGGAAAAACGATCCGCTGGAAACACTATCCGGTTGCTGATCAGATTGATGATCCAGCCAGGTACCTTTTTGAAGGAAAAGCCTTTGCCAACATGAAGATGCGCCCGGTAGAGAGGGAAAAAACCAGAGTTCAGCTTGAGTTAAAAGTTGATGTCCGTTTTATTCTCTACCCGGCATTCAGAATAGTCCCTCAACCTATTCTTCATGCCATGACCAATGCCGCAATATCCATTATCATGCAGGCATCCACCAACTCAATGTTTCACTCCATCACCAGGGACTTCAACATTATGAACAAATAAAAGGAGAGTAATTTATGGACTTTTATGATCTTGTCACAAGCCGCTGCAGCATCCGCAGCTATGAGCGCAACAAAGCCATTCCCGATGATGTGCTCCACAGGATTCTCAATGCAGGAAGAGTGGCCCCCTCAGCAGCGAACCTTCAGCCATGGCGCTTCCATGTCGTTAAGTCGGAAAAGATGCTTCAGAAAATCTACTCCTGCTATGCTCGCGGCTGGATTCAGAGCGTGCCCTGTTTTCTGATTGTCTCCGGCAACCGCAATGAAGCGTGGGTTCGCAGAAAAGATGGCTACAACTCCATTGAGACGGATCTCACTATCGTCATGGATCACCTTGTGCTTGCAGCAACCTTTGAAGGCCTCGGAACCTGCTGGATTGCCGCTTTCGATCCCGACATGCTTCGCGAAGCGCTTCACCTCAAGCCGAATGAAGAGGTTTTTGCTATGACACCTCTCGGATATGCACCACCTAATGCCGTGCATTTCCCTACATCAAGAAAATCTCTTGATGAGATAACTGAATTTTTATGAATTACTGAATTTTTGCCTTGGAAAGGAATATGGATTTGTCAACTTTTGAAAAAAAGTTTTGATAGTATTTCTCGTCACTGATTTGCGTAACACGCATCACTCCGCCTCTATTATTCATCACTTTATTGGTAAAATTAATGCGCACCCGTGTTTGTTTACCAAATTCACTGATATTAACTGAGGCATCCGTGATACTGTTTTTTTTATACTCCGGGTGATCGGTAAAGGCTCTGGCAAAAAAAGACTCCGTGCTATTTTCAACATCCACCTCTTTCTGAGCTGTTAATAGCCCTAAATCAACATTGGCCTGCTGAACAATAAACCCGTCATCCTGTAACGCATTCATGACCGCCTTCATAACCATTTTTGTCGCACTCTGGTCATAAGTGCGTGTTTGAAATTCGCGTATTTCCAACTGCGTTTTTTCAGCAACTGGCTGAACTGTTTCACAACCACCCATCGTTATCATTCCTGCTGCAAGCAAAAGCAATACTACCTTTTTCATAGCTATCTTTACTAAAATTTACTGCTGTGGTAAGAATAATCGCTTATAAGACCGCTTGTAAACTTTATAATAACTGTCAGTGTCTTTTGTGTGGTTGCTGCTGCGCCAGCTTCTCGTCCGCCTGTGAACAAAGACAATATTCCGGAGGTTCCGGTTGAATATGATGCTTCTGAGGCTATTTTATCATAAATCCATGTTTCAGCTCCCTCCTTGTCTTTTGAGACAATGTTTGGGGAACCAAGAATTTGTGCAACCTCAGCCTGGCTCATCCCTTTTCTGATATCTTTCTGCACTAATCCAACCGTCAGTTCTCTGTCTCGTGACGAAGGGAGCTGCTCTGCATGGTTTGCCGCAGTCATGGTACACCCGGCCAGAGTTAATGCAATTAATCCAGGAAAAAATATTGCTTTCATTGTTGCTTCGGTTTAAATAAACGAACTCCCGTTGTGTCAGATTTTCGGCAGAACGTACCTCTCTGCTGACATACTACCGCTGTAAATATAGTGATTTCATTCTTTTTGGTGCAAGTATTTTGCTCTTCAATCAAATGGAGCACAAACAGGTATAATAAGAAAAACTCACTTTTCCAGTCTTTCTTGCCATTATGCGGGTTGCTGATGAGACCGATGAAGATCAATGCCTGAAGATTGAGTTCAGAAAAAAAAGAGATCGCGGCATTAACACCATAAACAGCTCATAAGAACCCCGAAAAGTGGGACTCTGATTTATCATTGCTGATTTCATTGGCTTCAAAGAAAATAATTTCTCATCTTTGGGGATAACTTTTTCAATGAGCGCACGATGAAACAACTTTTGCTGGGCGCCGAAGCCATTGCGCTTGGTGCCCTTGACGCTGGAATCTCCGGCGTCTATGCCTATCCTGGGACACCTTCGACCGAAATCACCGAGTACATCCAGAACAACAAGGGTGACCGGGAACAACCTGTTCGCTCTGCCTGGTCGGCTAATGAAAAGACAGCTTACGAGGCAGCACTTGGCATGTCGTACGCTGGCAAGCGGAGCCTGGTCTGCATGAAGCATGTGGGTCTCAACGTCGCAGCCGATGCGTTCATCAACTCGGCCATTACCGGCGTCAACGGTGGACTGGTGGTGGCTGTGGCCGATGACCCTTCGATGCACTCGTCACAAAACGAGCAGGACAGCCGGGTCTATGGCAAATTTGCCATGGTACCTGTGCTTGAACCTGCATCACAGCAGGAGCTCTACGATGCTGCCCGGTATGCGTTCGACCTCTCTGAATCCCTCAAGCTCCCGGTACTGCTCCGGCTCACCACAAGGCTTGCGCATTCGCGTGCGGGAGTGGAAGGAGCTACGACACGTTCGCAAAACCCGCTCAATGCGCCTTATGCTCCAGAACGCTTTGTACTGATGCCGCATAATGCCCGCCGCCAGTACAACAACCTGCTTGGTATGCAGGTGCAACTTGAAGAGTATTCGGAACAATCATGGCTGAACAGCCTCATTCCCGGGACAGGCACTACCGGCGTTTTGGCGTTTGGCATTGCCTTCAACTACGTGATGGAGGTACGGCAGGCTTTTGGTCTCGACTATCCGGTACTGAAGATTGGCCACTATCCCCTTCCACGAAAAAAGATTGAAGCGCTTTTCAGCTCCTGCGAGGCCATTCTTGTTGCCGAGGAGGGTTATCCGGTTTATGAAGAGCTGCTGAGAGGATATTTCGGCAACATGCAAATCAAGGGACGCCTCGACGGCACACTTCCGCGTGCCGGGGAGCTCAATGCCGATAGCGTCGCTCTTGCTCTCGGTCTTGCAAAAAAAGAGGTCATTCCTGTACCGGCCATTATGGTTAACCGTCCACCGGAACTCTGCAAGGGGTGCGGACACCGCGACCTCTATGAAGCGCTCAACACGGTGATGAGTGCACACGAGCAGCACCATGTTTTTTCCGATATCGGCTGCTACACGCTTGGAGCACTCGCTCCATACAACGCCATTCATACCTGCGTCGATATGGGTGCCTCCATCACCATGGCCAAAGGTGCTGCGGATGCTGGCCTTCGACCTGCGGTTGCCGTCATCGGCGACTCGACCTTCACCCACTCCGGCATGACCGGCCTGCTGGATGCCATCAATGATCACTCGCCGCTCACCGTGATCATTGCCGATAACGACACCACCGCCATGACCGGTGGACAGAACTCTTCGGCAAACGGCTCAAGGCTGCTGGATATCTGCCGGGGGCTCGGCGTTGAGGAGGCGCATCTCAGAACCATTATCCCGCTGAAATCGCACCTTGCAGAGAACATTGCTGTACTCAGGGAGGAGATTGCCTGGGAAGGTGTTTCGGTGGTTATTGCGCAACGGGAATGTATTGAAACCGCTGCACGGAAAAAACGGAATCCTGCGGCCAAAGCGTAACGAAACGATAGTATGCAGATCAACATTATTCTTGCCGGTGTCGGAGGACAGGGAATACTCACCATTGCGGCGGTTATCGACCATGCTGCCCTTCAGAGCGGCCTGACCGTGCGCCAGGCTGAGGTACACGGCATGAGCCAGCGAGGTGGGGCCGTGCAGTCGCACCTCCGGATTTCCGATAAAGAGATCTTCTCAGACCTTATTGCCGAAGGAACAGCAAACCTGATTCTCTCGGTTGAACCTCTTGAAGCGTTGCGCTATCTTCCCTTTCTTGCGCCGGGGGGAAGAGTCGTCACAGCCACAGACTCCTTCATCAATATGGAGGGCTACCCTTCGATGGAGCAGATTCTTGACGAACTGCACCGCACGAAC
>Ga0194047_10000475_pt1 | contig 27209 bp, 18 predicted proteins | sample JunL225m_MetaG_2_FD_160070 | JGI IMG/M metagenome (GOLD analysis project Ga0194047, IMG submission 160070) | Anoxic zone freshwater microbial communities from boreal shield lake in IISD Experimental Lakes Area, Ontario, Canada - Jun2016-L221-5m | ecosystem: Environmental > Aquatic > Freshwater... | reverse complement strand
TCAACACTATAAATAATAATCAGGCCAATAAAAAAACAGACTCTCAAAATGCACAAGCTGACGTAACAGCAGGCATGCCTAACGGAATAGCCAGTGTAATTAAAGTTTGGGATTTGGCCGAAACATTTTACGATGCGCTCCCAATAGCATCTCGCAGAGCCAAATGCCGCGAGTGGGGCGAAGTGTTCGAAAGCACCGAAAAAGTTACAATCAATATAGTAGTGAAAAACAAAGTGAACGGTGCATTGCTTGCAGGTGCAGTAACCGTACTGATGGAAAGCGGCACCGAAATGACTACCGATGCAGCAGGTGCCGAAACTTTCGTTACCAATATTGCCTTTGGCGTTACCTTCGAAACTGTGCTCGATACCTTTGTTACCAATCAAACTCCGCTCGAATTTACCGCAGGTGTTACCGTTTATAATTTGGTAATAGAAATGGAGCCGGTGTTAGAATAATTTGGAATTAACAAGAAGGAAGGAGTAAAACTAAAAAGGAAAATCTCTTTTGCCTACTCGCTCCCTCCATTTCCCACCACAACTAAACACCCAACCACAAAAAAAGAGGAGCAACTTTCGTTACTCCTCTTTAATTTGAAATTTGAAATTTGGAATCTATTTTACGCTTGTTCTTCCATTGCTTCTTTTTTAGAAGCCATTAATCTGTCGTACTCTTCCTGAGAACCAACAATTAATTTGTCGTAAATTCTTAATCCGGTACCTGCCGGGATTAAATGTCCAACAATAACGTTTTCTTTCAATCCTAACAAATGATCTTCTTTACCTGCCACAGCAGCTTCGTTCAATACTTTTGTCGTTTCCTGGAACGATGCAGCACTCATAAAGCTTTGTGTTTGTAACGATGCTCTGGTAATTCCTTGCAACACCTGGTTAGATGTGGCCGGAACTGCTTCACGTGCTTCTATAGGTTTCAAATCTCTACGTTTCATAGAAGAGTTTTCGTCTCTTAGTTTACGTGCACTGATAATCTGTCCTGCTTTAAACAATGTAGATTCTCCTGCATCAGTAATTACCACTTTTCCGTACAAGTTATCATTTTCTTCCATGAAATTAGCTTTATTGATAAGCTGTTTTTCAAGGAAAGTAGAATCTCCTGCTTCGCTGATGTCAACTTTACGCATCATCTGACGAACAATTACCTCAAAGTGTTTATCATTAATTTTCACCCCTTGCAAACGGTATACCTCTTGTACCTCGTTTACCAGATATTCCTGCACTGCAGTAGGCCCTTTGATAGCAAGTATGTCGGCAGGAGTAATAGCTCCATCGCACAATGCTTCTCCGGCTTTAATGAAATCGTTTTCCTGTACCAGGATGTGTTTACTCAACTGAACAAGGTATGTTTTCTTTTCACCTGTTCTCGATTCAACGAACACCTCGCGGTTACCACGTTTAATCTTACCAAATGTAACAATACCATCAATTTCGGAAACTACAGCCGGGTTACTTGGGTTACGAGCCTCGAACAACTCGGTAACACGTGGTAAACCTCCCGTGATATCTCCAGTTTTACCAGAAGAACGAGGAATTTTAACCAATATCTGACCGGTTTCGATTTTGTCTTTATCGTTTACAATAACGTGAGCGCCTACCGGAATGTTGTACGTACGCACCACTTCCTTGTTCACCATAATTTTAATCGCAGGGTTCTTCGATTTATCACGGCTTTCAACAATCACTTTTTCCTTAAATCCGGTTTGCTCATCCGATTCTTCACGGAAAGTAATACCTTCTTCAATATTTTCGAATTCCAGTTTACCTGCAAATTCCGAAACAATCACCGCGTTATACGGATCCCAGTCGCATATTAATGTACCTTTTTTAATTTTGGTTTCACCAGCTACATATACTTGCGAACCGTAAGGAATATTTCCTGTAGTTAATACAATCTTGGTAGTAGCATCTATAATGCGCACCTCAGCCGAACGACCGATAACCACATCAACAATTTCTTTACCCGATTTACGTTTTACAGTTTTTAATTCGTCTATTTCCAGTAAACCATCATATTTAGCTTCTAGTTTAGACGAAGCCACAGATCCACCCGCAACACCTCCAACGTGGAACGTACGTAATGTAAGCTGTGTTCCCGGCTCACCGATAGATTGAGCAGCAATAACACCTACAGCCTCTCCGCGTTGTACCATTCGGCCGGTAGCAAGGTTACGTCCGTAACATTTACCACATACTCCGTTTTTACTTTCGCATGTCAACACCGAACGTATTTCTACTGATTCGATAGGTGAAGTAGTTATTTCTTTTGCAAAATCTTCAGTAATTTCTTCACCCGAAGCAATAATTAATTTTCCTGTAAGCGGGTTGTACACATCATGAACAGTGGTTCTACCCAAAATTCTGTCGTATAACGATTCTACAACCTCATCATTTTTCTTCAACGGAGTAGCCACAAGTCCACGCAATGTACCACAGTCTTCGATAGTGATAATTACGTCCTGAGCCACGTCAACCAACCTACGTGTTAAGTAACCCGCATCAGCTGTCTTAAGAGCCGTATCCGCAAGTCCTTTACGCGCACCGTGGGTAGAGATAAAGTACTCCAAGATGGATAGTCCTTCTTTAAAGTTCGAAAGAATCGGATTTTCGATAATCTCTCCTCCTCCTGCACCTTTTTGAGGTTTAGCCATCAATCCACGCATACCACCTAACTGACGAATTTGCTCTTTCGAACCCCTCGCCCCTGAGTCAAGCATCATAAACACCGGATTGAATCCCTGACGGTCGTTGGTCAATGTATTCAACACCTTAGCTGTGATACGTGAGTTGGTATGTGTCCAGATATCGATAATCTGATTGTAACGCTCGTTATTAGTGATGAAACCGGCATTGTAGTTTCCTACCACCTCTTCCACCTGAGCATTTGCATCAGCAATCATTTTTCCTTTGTCTTCCGGAATAACCACATCGCCTAAGTTAAACGACAAGCCTCCGCGGAACGCATGCATATAACCTAATGTTTTTATTTCGTCCAAAAATTTCGCTGTTTTCGCCATTCCGGTTTCTTTAACAATGTTTCCGATAATGTCGCGCAACGATTTTTTAGTTAACAATTCATTGATATAACCTACTTCTTCAGGAACTACTTTATTAAATAAAATACGCCCTACAGTGGTTTCAATTAATTTGGTAACCATTTTATCACCTTCTTTTACTTGCAAACGTACTTTTACCCATGCATGTAAATCTACTTTCTTTTCGTTGTAAGCTATTACAGTTTCTTCCGGAGAATAGAACACCAAACCTTCGCCTTTTACAACTTCGTCTTTTGTGTTTTTCTTTCCTTTGGTCATGTAATACAAACCAAGCACCATGTCCTGAGAAGGTACAGCCACCGGAGCACCATTAGCAGGGTTCAAAATGTTGTGCGAAGCAAGCATCAATAATTGTGCTTCCAATATAGCAGCATGTCCCAACGGAACGTGAACCGCCATCTGGTCACCGTCAAAATCCGCGTTAAACGCAGTACAAGTTAACGGGTGCAATTGTATCGCTTTTCCTTCAATTAATTTTGGTTGGAAAGCCTGAATACCCAATCTGTGCAATGTCGGAGCACGATTCAAAAGAACTGGATGTCCTTTCAACACATTTTCCAAAATATCCCAAACAATTGGTTCTTTTTTATCAACTATTTTCTTTGCAGATTTTACAGTTTTTACCACACCACGCTCAATCATTTTACGAATGATAAATGGTTTGAATAACTCCGCTGCCATATCTTTTGGCAATCCGCATTCGTGCAATTTCAATTCAGGCCCAACGACAATTACCGAACGAGCCGAATAATCCACACGTTTACCCAATAAGTTCTGACGGAAACGACCTTGTTTACCTTTCAATGAATCGGATAACGATTTCAACGCACGGTTCGATTCTGTTTTAACAGCATTCGATTTACGAGAGTTGTCGAACAACGAATCTACCGACTCCTGAAGCATACGTTTTTCGTTACGTAAGATTACTTCCGGTGCTTTAATTTCGATTAATCGTTTCAAACGGTTGTTACGGATAATAACACGTCTGTATAAATCATTTAAATCTGACGTTGCAAAACGACCGCCATCCAATGGAACTAACGGACGCAATTCCGGTGGAATAACCGGTACGATTTTTACAATCATCCATTCCGGACGATTTTCCACATGCTCGTTGGCATGGCGGAAGCCTTCTACCACCTGAAGTCTCTTCAAAGCTTCGTTTTTACGTTGCTGCGAAGTTTCAGTATTGGCTTTGTGACGTAAGTCGAAAGACAACGAGTCTAAATCAACACGGCTCAATAACGCTTGTAACGCTTCAGCACCCATCTTAGCGATAAACTTGTTTGGGTCTTCATCATCCAGGTATTGATTTTCTTTCGGTAATGTTTCTAATATGTTCAGGTATTCTTCCTCTGATAAAAAATCAAGGTAGTTAACACCATCAGCTGCTTTTACTCCCGGATTTACTACTACATAACGCTCGTAGTAGATAATCATATCAAGTCTCTTTGTAGGAAGACCTAATAGATAACCGATTTTGTTAGGCAATGATTTAAAGTACCAGATATGAGCCACCGGAACCACAAGTGCTATGTGTCCCATGCGCTCTCTACGCACTTTTTTCTCTGTTACCTCCACACCGCAACGGTCGCACACGATGCCTTTATAACGAATACGTTTATATTTTCCGCAAGCACACTCCCAGTCTTTTACCGGCCCGAATATACGCTCACAAAACAAACCGCCCATTTCTGGTTTGTATGTTCTGTAATTGATGGTTTCCGGTTTTACTACCTCACCGCTCGATCGCTCCAAAATTGCTTCTGGTGATGCAAGACTGATGGTAATTTTCGAGAAATTACTTTTTAATTTATGATCTCTTTTGAAAGCCATTTATAATTAGTTTAAAAGTTAAATAGTTTAATGTTCGAAGTTGTTAAGTTTAAAGTTCAAAAGTTACTGAATATGTAACTTTCAAACTTTAAACAATAAACTTATTTAGTCAAGCGAAATGTTCAATCCCAATCCTCTTAACTCGTGCAACAATACGTTGAACGATTCAGGAATTCCCGGAGTTGGCATGTTTTCGCCTTTTACTATAGCTTCGTAAGCTTTAGCACGTCCTACCACATCATCCGATTTAATAGTCAGAATTTCCTGTAGTATATTGGCTGCTCCAAATGCTTCGAGTGCCCAAACCTCCATCTCACCAAAACGCTGACCTCCGAATTGTGCTTTACCGCCCAAAGGTTGTTGTGTAATCAATGAGTATGGTCCGATAGAACGACTGTGCATCTTATCATCCACCATGTGGCCCAGTTTAAGCATGTAGATAATACCTACTGTAGCCGGCTGATCAAATTTCTCTCCTGTTCCGCCATCTGTTAAGAATGTACGGCCATAGCGAGGCAAGCCTGCTTTGTCTGTCCACTCATTCAGCTGATCGGTGGTGGCTCCGTCAAATATCGGGGTAAAGAATTTCTCTCCCAATGTTTTTCCGGCCCAAGCCAAAACAGTTTCATATATCTGACCAAGGTTCATACGCGAAGGCACCCCTAATGGATTCAACACAATATCAACCGGTGTTCCGTCATCTAAGAAAGGCATATCCTCATCGCGAACAATACGAGCAACAATACCCTTGTTACCGTGACGACCCGCCATTTTATCCCCTACTTTTAATTTACGTTTTTTAGCAATGTAAATTTTAGCAAGCTGCATAATACCTGATGGTAACTCATCACCAATGGTTACTGCAAATTTCTTGCGTTTGTACGAACCTAATAAATCGTTATATCTGATAAGATAATTGTGAAGCAAAATTTTAATCTTCTCGTTTATCTCTTTATCAGTTGTCCATTTACCAGGATTTACACCAGTAAAGTCAATTTTCTCAAGTATTTTTTGTGTAAACTTGATACTCTTGCCTACTACTTCTTCCTTCATCAGATTGTACACACCTTGAGATGTTTTTCCGTTTACCAGACTAGTAAGTTTGTCAACCAACTTTTCTTTCAACGCTGCCATTTCAACTGCATGTTCTTTGTCGATTTTTTCCAACAAAGGTTTTTCTTCCGATTTAGTCTTTTTATCTTTAATTATTCTGGAGAATAATTTTTTATCGATTACGATACCACGTAATGATGGAGGCGCTTTTAACGAAGCATCTTTCACATCACCTGCTTTATCACCAAAGATAGCACGTAATAGTTTTTCTTCCGGAGAAGGGTCGGTTTCTCCTTTCGGAGTAATTTTTCCGATTAATATATCTCCTTCTTTTACTTCCGCACCAATACGTATCAATCCGTTTTCGTCAAGGTCTTTTGTAGCCTCTTCCGAAACGTTTGGAATATCCGAAGTTAATTCTTCCAGTCCGCGTTTTGTATCACGTACCTCCAATGAATACTCATCAATGTGAACCGATGTAAAGATATCTTCACGTGCTACACGTTCCGAAATTACAATCGCATCCTCAAAATTGTAACCTTTCCATGGCATGAACGCCACTTTCATGTTACGACCCAAAGCTAATTCACCGTTTTGAGTTGCATAACCATCGCACAATACCTGTCCTTTAGTAACACGTTCACCTTTTTTCACAATCGGTTTAAGGTTGATACATGTACTCTGGTTGGTTTTGCGGAACTTGGTAAGTTTATAACGCTTTACATCCTCTTCAAACGAGATTAATTTCTCATCTTCCGAACGGCTGTAACGTATTACTATTTCGTTTGAATCAACGTACTCTACTACTCCTTCTCCTTCTGAGTTGATAAGAACTCTCGAATCGCGAGCTACCAATGGCTCTAATCCGGTTCCTACAATAGGAGCCTCCGGACGAAGCAATGGAACGGCCTGACGTTGCATGTTCGATCCCATTAGGGCACGGTTAGCATCATCATGTTCAAGGAAAGGAATAAGCGATGCTGCTATCGATGCAATTTGATTTGGAGCAACGTCCATTAAATGCAATTTTTCAGGATCTACAACCGGGAAATCCCCTTCGTAACGAGCCTTTACTTTTGCATCAACAAAGTTACCTTTTGCATCTATCGGAGCATTTGCCTGCGCAATTGTTTTCGAATCTTCTTCTTCAGCGCTTAAATAAATTACACCTTTATCTACATCCACCTTACCGTCTGTAACAGTCATGTATGGAGTTTCAATAAATCCTAGTTTGTTTATTTTCGCAAATACACACAACGAAGAAATCAAACCAATGTTTGGTCCTTCGGGAGTTTCTATCGTACACAAACGTCCGTAGTGAGTATAGTGAACGTCACGCACCTCAAATCCGGCACGCTCTCTGGATAAACCACCTGGCCCTAGGGCGGAGAGCCTGCGCTTGTGCGTAAGTTCTGCCAGTGGGTTGGTTTGATCCATAAATTGTGACAACTGATTGGTTCCAAAGAAAGAGTTGATAACTGATGATAATGTTTTAGCATTAATCAAATCGGTTGGAGTGAACACCTCGTTATCACGAACGTTCATACGCTCACGAATGGTACGAGCCATACGAGCTAAACCTACTCCAAACTGAGAATACAATTGCTCTCCAACTGTACGAACACGTCTGTTACTTAAGTGGTCAATATCATCCACATCAGCTTTCGAATTGATTAGCTCAATCAGATACTTGATGATACAGATAATGTCTTCTTTGGTCAATGTTTTATGATCCATTGGTGTTGTCAGATTCAACTTTTTGTTGATTCTGTAACGACCTACTTCACCTAAATCGTAACGTTTGTCAGAGAAAAATAATTTGTCGATGATACCACGAGCTGTTTCTTCATCTGGTGGTTCAGCGTTACGCAACTGACGATAGATATGCTCCACAGCTTCTTTTTCAGAGTTGGAAGTATCTTTCTGTAATGTGTTATATATAATTGCATAGTCACCTGCATTGATATCTTCTTTATGAAGAATTACAGATTTAACGTTTGCATCAATAATCAAATCAATGTGTTTTTCCTCAAGAATAGTTTCGCGGTCAATAATAACCTCGTTACGTTCTATCGAAACCACCTCACCGGTATCTTCGTCCACAAAGTCTTCAATCCAGGTTTTCAATACCCTTGCTGCCAGTTTACGGCCAAGCACGGCTTTTAAGCCTGGTTTACTAACTTTTATTTCATCAGCTAATCCAAATATTTCGAGAATTTGTTTATCGCTTTCAAAGCCGATAGCTCTTAATAATGTGGTAACCGGTAATTTTTTCTTACGGTCAATGTAAGCATACATCACACTGTTGATATCGGTCGAAAACTCTATCCACGAACCTTTGAAAGGAATTACACGTGCCGAATAAAGTTTTGTTCCGTTTGCGTGACGGCTTTGACCAAAGAATACACCAGGTGAACGGTGCAACTGAGAAACAATAACGCGTTCAGCACCATTGATAACAAATGTGCCTTTAGGTGTCATATAAGGAATAGTTCCCAAATACACATCCTGAACAATTGTTTCAAAATCCTCATGTTCCGGGTCTGTACAGTACAAACGCACTTTCGCTTTTAGCGGAACGCTGTATGTCAAACCACGCTCAATACACTCTTCGAGTGAATAGCGGGGAGGATCAATAAAATAATCTAAAAATTCGAGCACGAAGTTATTACGTGCATCGGAGATTGGAAAGTTCTCTGCGAAAACTTTGTACAATCCTTCGTTTTGACGATTTTCAGATGTAGTTTCTAACTGAAAAAAGTCTTGAAACGATTTAAGTTGGATGTCCAAAAAGTCAGGGTAATCAATTTGACTTTTTATAGACGCGAAACTTATTCTTTGGTTTTTTTTTGGTTGAGCCACGATTTTAAAGATTTTAGCATGATTTTATCTTTTCGGAGATAAACATATGCCTGGTTAATAAGATAAAACAACTATAAACAACAAAAGGGCTTAGACCCCATCCCTATATTTCGGGGATGAGGTCCAGACCTTTATTATTGTGTATTTGCCGGCAGCTTATTTAATCTCAATCTTTGCTCCTGCCTCTTCTAATTGTTTTTTAATTGACTCAGCTTCTTCTTTAGAAACTCCTTCTTTAACTGGTTTTGGAGCGCCATCCACTAAATCTTTAGCTTCTTTCAATCCTAATCCTGTTAAATCTTTTACGATTTTAACAACACCTAATTTTGCTGCACCTGCTTCAACAAGCATTACATCAAAAGCTGTTTTTTCAGCAACTGCTGCTGCTCCTGCACCACCACCTACTGCTACTGCTACTGCTGCTGCTGCTGGTTCGATACCATACTCATCTTTTAAAATTTGAGCTAATTCATTAACTTCTTTTACCGTTAAGTTTACTAATTGCTCTGCGAACGATTTTAAATCTGCCATTTTTATTTATTGTTTTAATTGTTAATTACTATTTTTATTACTTTAGTTACTTTACTTGTTTTTTTTCGATTCTTATTCCGGTTTTTCCGATAATGTTTTTACAATACCTGCCAATTTACCTCCACTCGATTTAAGAGCTGAAATAACATTTTTAGCAGGAGACTGCAACAACCCGATAATGTCGCCAATAAGCTCATTTTTCGATTTGATGCTTGCCAACACATCCAATTGATCATCGCCTATGTAAACACATTCCTCAACAAATGCTGCTTTCAATACTGGCTTATCGTTTTTGGAACGGAATTCCTTGATAAGTTTTGCAGGATCGCTGCCTGTTTCTGAAAACATAATTGCTGTTGAGCCTTTCAATGAGCCATACAACGGTTGATAATCTTTGCCTTCGCTACGCTCCATTGCTTTTTGAAGCAACGAATTTTTAACGACAAGCATTTTGATGTTTTTTGAAAAACATAGTCTTCTTAACTGTGATGTTTTGTCAGCAGTTAAAGAAGCCACATCGGTCAAATAGAAATGACTGTTGTCAGCTAATTGCTTTACCAGCGAATCTATTACTACTGTTTTATCTTCTTTTTTCATTTCTGTTGTTTATTAATATACCTGTTCAGTGGAAGCCTGTTCAGATAATGTTTTTATCCCCTGAGCATTTACTCTATCCGGGGTGTTTTTTTATTCGTGTTTATTTATCGAATATTACTGACCTAAAAACTTAGAGTCAATCTGAACACTTGGACTCATAGTAGAAGACATATAGATGCTTCTTACATAAGTGCCTTTTGCCGATGACGGTTTAAGTTTCATGATGGTTTGTAATAATTCGTTTGCGTTGTCAGCTATTTTGTTTGAGTCGAATGATGCTTTTGCAACCAATGCCTGAACAATACCTGCTTTATCAACTTTGAAATCGATTTTACCACCTTTCGATTCAGTTACCGCTTTTCCTACTTCCATAGTAACAGTTCCTGTTTTTGGGTTTGGCATTAATCCGCGAGGTCCCAACACACGACCCAAAGCACCAACTTTACCCATTACTGATGGCATAGTGATAATAACATCAACATCAGTCCAGCCACCTTTAATTTTTTCGATGTACTCGTCCAATCCCACAAAATCAGCTCCTGCAGCTTTTGCTTCAGCTTCTTTATCGGGTGTAACCAATGCCAAAACACGCATTGTTTTACCTGAACCATGCGGTAATGTTACCGAACCACGAACCATTTGATTTGCTTTACGAGGGTCAACTCCTAATCTCACGCTTATTTCTACTGAAGCATCAAATTTTACTGAAGTGATGTCTTTGATAATTTTTGCAGCTTCTGCTACAGTGTATGATTTTGTTGCATCATACTTAGCCATTGCGGCTTTTCTTTTCTTTGAAATTTTCATTCGTATTAATTTATGGTGTTCAAACGCCTTACATTATCGGGCTCCACCTGTTAATTTAATTGTTGTTTTAGAAATATGGTGACTGGTAGAATTAATTCTAAATTCTAGTAATCAAAAATTCTAAAATTATTTTTTCAACGGAGATTCACCTGTTATGGTTAAACCCATACTGCGCGCAGTACCAGCTACCATGCTTATTGCTGATTCAATTGTAAAACAATTTAAATCTGGCATTTTTGCTTCGGCCACTTCGCGTATCTGTGCCCAGGTAACATTACCTACTTTCAATCGATTTGATTCTTTTGAACCTTGTTTTACTTTTGTAATCTCCAATAACGAAACAGCTACCGGTGGATTTTTAGTAATAAATTCAAACGATTTATCGTTATAAACTGTGATAATAACAGGAATTACTTTTCCGGCTTTATCCTGAGTTCTTGCATTAAACTGCTTGCAAAACTCCATAATGTTCACACCTTTTGCTCCCAATGCAGGACCAATTGGAGGTGACGGATTTGCTGCTCCTCCTTTTATTTGCAACTTAATCATTGCACTTACTTCTTTTGCCATTTTTGTATTTGTGTGTTTAGTACTGCGTAAAAAATATCGTTACAATACTTGTTTAATTCTTTTAAAACCCCTGTTAATAGTACTAATGGAAGCTTAATACCACCCTTTATTTTATAACATTTTTATGAACGCTATTTTTTTGGGAGGGCAAAGGTAAAAAACTATTTAATATATACAACATCACCCTCGAAATATTTTTTGGGCGAGGTATAGTAAATAAAAAACTCCGAACAAAAAGGTTCGGAGTTATTTTATCAACAGTTCAATTTGTTAATCCTTGATTATCTTCTTATTCACCAAATTTTTATTCACATCTTCTATCCGCACGAAATAAACTCCGCTGGCAAAGTTGCTCATGTCTATCGTATATTGGAGTGTATTGATTGCAGATTGATGAACAATATTTCCTAAAACATCTGTAATTATCAGACTGGTGTTTCTTTGTTCTGAGCTAAAATTGATGATTAATAAACTGCTAACGGGGCTAGGGTGTATCAAACAAGAATTTCCAAAATTATTCTGGTTAATGTCGGCAATACCAACTGTACTGGCGCCTCCGGTAGTTGTTTTGATAACCTTACCCGAATCGCCTACACAATAACCAACATTTGCATCTATCATAAATACTTTTCGCATTGAATGAGTGAGTCCAGTTGGTTGTGTCGTCCAAGTTACTCCGCCATTGGTGGTTTTCAATACATGCCCTACTGTAGTGGTTATATAACCTAAATTAGAGGTAAGAAACTGAACAGAGAAGATGATATTTGTTATCCCGCTTGGCATAACATTCCAGTTGGTTCCTCCATTCACTGTTTTCAGCACTGTTCCGGCATAACCCACCGCATATCCTGTATCCACGCTAGTAAAATAAAGTCCGCGCAGATTTTGAGCTATTCCACTCACCTGAGTCATCCAGGTTGCTCCCGAATCTACCGTTTTCAAGATACTTCCTGCATTTCCCACAGCATAACCAATGGCTGCGGATGGAAAATGCACTCCATATAAATGGTTGGTACCAACATTCTGCAATGCCCAATTTGCGCCTCCATTATTGGTTCGCAAAATAGTACCTAACGTTCCCACAGCATAGCCGGTTAATGTATCTCTGAAATAAACACCCGATAACGAATGTAGGGTTGTAGAAGTTTGAGTAACCCAATTGGCTCCGCCATCAGTGGTTTTAATTATTACACCTGTATCTGCTACGGCATAACCAGTGGTAAACGATGGAAAACTTACCCCAGAAAGAGGAGAAGTGGTAGGAAGTGTAACTTGATTCCAGTTGGTTCCGCCATCAACTGTTCGTATCATTGTGCCTTGCAGGGCATTGTTTCCAACTGCACAACCGTGCAGCGCATCTGGAAAAGAAACAGAATAAAGATGACTGTTCGTACCGCTGATTTGCGGAAACCACTGCGCATAAGTGCTGGTTGACCAGGCAAGGATGAGGATAAGTAACTTTCTTTTCATAAAGGTTGGTTTGATATTTTTGCGGCAAAAATAAATTATTTTCATTTACAATAAAACACAAAAATCGACCCTATTCCTATTTTGATATTACTTTATTGGTTTCTCATCTCTTTTTAGATCTTATAACTTATTAATTTGGACATGAGCGACAAGGAAAGAATGCCAAAGGTTCGCGGATTGCATATTGTGTATTCGAAATACTCCATCCTCATTTTTATTAAATTACTGACAAAGTGTATCATTTCCTAAATTTGAAGCTCCATCCCCAACTTTAGGGGAGCGCTCCCTATTCTTAAGTGTGACAGGACTATAGGTAATTATCGGCCACGGCCTGGGGAAACTATGCCCAAATTGGGGGAGGTGAGCGCGAAGTTTGGAGAAGATGGGACAAGGCCAAGCCACGCTATTACCTGCCCAACTTCCGGAGGACCAACTTTACTGTCCCTATGCCCAAATTGGACACAAAGGGACTAAACCTGAGGATGCCGTGTCAAGCTTTAGGGAATATTTCCCTAACCCGAATGCTAATAGCATAAGCGGTAATGCCGTTAACATTCGGGCTAATCCTTTCACCATTTCCGGTAATGAGCTGAGCATTTAGGGATCATTTTGAAACATTTCCATACGACAGAGGAGCATTTCAAAGCGAAAAAACTACATTATAAGGCATCTGGTATGCCTTGCAGTGAAGCTGAAAACATAGTTTTTCAATATTACTTTATTACCTTTCTGAGGAAAACTTTTACTAATTTCGCATCCCACAAAACTCTTTATGAAGAAAGTCTTATTTTTTGGTTGTATTGCCTCGCTTGTATCACTGTCATCAGCGTGCATAGCACAGGAAAATTATGACATACAGGTGTATTCTTCCGAAACAACCGAAAAAGGAGTAACCATGCTAGAACTCCATAGTAATTTTACCTTTGATGGAAGTAAAACTATTGTAAATGATGTATTGCCTACCAATCATTTACTTCACGAATCTGTTGAAATTACTCACGGTTTTACTAACTGGTTCGAGATTGGGTTCTATTTTTTTAATGCCTTGGGCGATCAACAGCGAAGTAATTATGTTGGTAGCCATATTCGGCCCCGAGTGGCCGCTCCAGAAAGTTGGAAGCTTCCAATTGGGCTTAGTTTATCTGCCGAATTTGGTTTTCAGAATTTGCATTATTGCGAAGATGATTGGGCTGTTGAGATACGACCCATTATTGATAAAAAATTCAAGAACCTTTACTTATCATTTAATCCTACTACCGAGAGGTCGCTTCACGGAGCTAACCAAAACAACGGATTTACTTTTTCTCCTAATTTTAAAATTGATTATGAAATAAAGAAAGTAGTAGCTCCCGGATTGGAATATTACGGCTCTGTCGGACCATTTAGTCATTTCGATGCTTTTGATGAACAGCAGCACTTAGTATTTATATCGTGTGATATTTTAGGTATGGAGAAGTGGGAATTGAATTTCGGCTATGGCATAGGTTTTACAAGTTCTACAGACAATTCCATAATTAAAGTAATACTTGGTAGAAAATTCAGGTAAACCTAGTATTAGTCAATTGAGTTACTCCTGCCCCAATTAACCTTTTCATAATATATGCAATGACAATTTATTTCGCCTTTCTAACCTATCGGTGGAACTCCCAAACAAATTTATTACCCAAAAAAAAGAGGAACAACTTATGTTATTCCTCTTTTCTCAATATGTAATATAAACTAATTAAGCTTCTTTCTCTACTTCCAGATAACCTAGTTCGAGAGGAGTTTTACGGCCAAATATTTTAACCATAACTTCTAGCTTTTTCTTGTCTTCAAACACTTTTTCAATGGTTCCTGTAAAACCGCTGAAAGGCCCGTTTATTACTTTTACTGTTTCGCCAACAATAAAAGGAATGCTTATTTGAGCATCGCTTTCGGCCAAATCATCTACAGTACCAAGGATACGGTTAATTTCGGACAAACGCATAGGTACAGGTGCACCGCCTTTGGTTTCACCCAAAAATCCGATAACACCGGTAACATTTTTTATTGTGTGAGGAACCTCACCTACCAGAGCAGCTTCAATTAAGATATATCCTCCGTAAAAAGGACGTTCTTTAGTAACTTTTTTTCCGTTGCGTAATTGGTAAACTTTTTCGGTAGGAATTAATATTTGAGCCACGTTATTGCTCAGTCCCATTCGGCTTATCTCCACTTCTATCTGATGCTTCACCTTCTTTTCCTGTCCGCTGATAGCTCTGATAACATACCACTTCATTACCGACTCCACTTTTACTGGCTCACTCATTTTAGTAACTCTTTTTTATTAAAATAAATGATAAATAACTTCCATCAATTTGTTAAACGTAAAATCCATAGCAAATACAATAATGGCAATGATCATCGATGCCACAGCCACCAAAACGGCACTGCTTTGTAATTCACTCCATGTAGGCCAGCTTACTTTATGAAAAAGTTCGTTGGTGGTTTCGTCAATGTATGCTTTGAATTTGCTCATGTTTTTAAAAAATTAGCTAATTGATGTATTAGCTGATTAGCTAATTACTAAATTTTATTTTTGCACAGGTGGAGAGATTCGAACTCCCATCAAAGGTTTTGGAGACCTCTATTCTACCCTTGAACTACACCTGTAAATCAACTCCAAATATGTGTCATCCAACCTGCTTAATGAGATGTCAGAAATGAGACAAGAGATTCGAAACACAAGTGTCTCAAATCTCTCTTCTCTGTTCTCAAAATCTGGTTTCTTATTTTAAAATTTCAGTTACTTGACCAGCACCTACAGTTCTTCCACCCTCACGGATAGCGAAACGTAAACCTAATGTCATTGCAACCGGAACGATTAATTTTACTGTAATAGTTACGTTATCACCAGGCATTACCATTTCGCGTCCTACAGGTAATTCAATTTCTCCTGTTACGTCAGTTGTACGTAAGTAGAATTGAGGACGGTATTTGTTATGGAATGGAGTGTGACGACCACCTTCTTCTTTTTTCAAAACGTAAATCTCAGCTTTGAATTCAGTGTGAGGAGTAATAGTTCCAGGTTTAACAACAACCATACCTCTGCGGATATCTTTCTTGTCAATACCACGTAACAACAAACCTACGTTATCACCTGCTTCACCTCTGTCAAGGATTTTACGGAACATCTCAACACCAGTAATAACTGATTTTAATTTTTCTTCCTGCATACCGATGATTTCAATCTCATCACCTGTATTAATAACACCCGTTTCGATTTTTCCTGTTGCAACAGTACCACGTCCAGTGATAGTGAACACGTCTTCAACCGGCATCAAAAATGCTTTATCAACTTCACGTTTAGGAATTGGAATGTAGTTATCAACTGCATCCATTAATTCCATAATTTTCGGCATCCATTTTGGGTCTTTGTTCAAACCACCCAAAGCAGAACCTTGGATAATCGGAGTGTTAGCACCATCAAATTGATAGAATGTTAACAAATCACGGATTTCCATTTCAACAAGTTCCAACAATTCAGGATCGTCAACCATATCCACTTTGTTCATAAACACAACGATTTTAGGCACACCAACCTGACGAGCCAAAAGGATATGTTCACGAGTTTGAGGCATAGGACCATCAGTAGCAGCAACAACTAAAATTGCACCGTCCATTTGAGCAGCACCTGTAACCATGTTCTTCACATAATCCGCGTGACCTGGACAGTCAACGTGAGCATAGTGACGGTTAGCAGTTGAATACTCAACGTGTGATGTATTAATTGTAATACCACGTTCTTTTTCTTCTGGAGCATTATCAATTGAAGAGAAATCTCTCACTTCAGATAAACCTTTTTCAGCTAATACAACAGTAATTGCTGCGGTTAAGGTAGTTTTAACGTGGTCAACGTGACCGATAGTACCAATATTTACGTGTGGTTTACTGCGGTCGAATTTTTCTTTTGCCATTGTTATTTATTTATTTAATTGTTGTTTTATTGTTTACTATTAATTGTTATTACTGCTTTTCAATTTTAGTTTGAGCTGTTGATGAGATTTGAACTCACGACCTCTTCCTTACCAAGGAAGTGCTCTACCCCTGAGCTACAACAGCTTTTTTTGTCATTAGTCAGAAGGCAATTGTCATCAATCAAGTTCAACTTTTAAATTACCAATGCCGAACAGCCAATGACATTTTCAATTTTTAAAGAGCAATGATCCTGCATAAAGCAGGACCATTACCCTGGAGCGGAAGACCGGGCTCGAACCGGCCACCCTCAGCTTGGAAGGCTGACGCTCTACCAAATGAGCTACTTCCGCTTATATTCCTAGTGTTTTCGGATAAAGAAACTTTCGTTCCTTTTTTCTTTATTTACTTTCGTTTAATTTTCTTTAATCGCAAATTCTTAATCCGCAATCCCTGAGTGGGGAGAGAAGGATTCGAACCTTCGAAGTCGAAACAACAGATTTACAGTCTGTCCCATTTGGCCACTCTGGTATCTCCCCTACTGTTTCAACAAAAAAAAGAGCCGATGGAGGGATTCGAACCCCCGACCAGCTGATTACAAATCAGCTGCTCTGGCCAACTGAGCTACATCGGCTTATTCCGAAACACTATATTTTAAAGAACTTTTGAGACTATTGATATGTAAAAACTGACACACCCCCTTAAAAAAGGATTGCAAAGCTAACAAACATTTATAGATTGACAATAAAAAAAATGATTTATTTCAAAAATTTTTGTCTCCCCCCTTTTTTTTGCGGGTGCAAATGTAGATAAATATTGATAGGTTTGAAGAAATATTTCAGTTATTATTATTTGTTAACAATAATTTTTCATTTTACCACTATAATAAGGTGTTCGCATGTTTATATCTTTTCGTTAATCATACAATATATAGGCCCCTACTTTCCTCCCATCTTTTTTTTCGATATATCATTCCATTTCATTCTTTGTTTCTTAATTAATTTCATTTACTTTCGCTCCGTGAAAAATCGACACCTATTATATATAGTATTCTTTTTTATTTTCTCTTCTGCTTTTGCCGGAGGGTTTCAAATAAATTTGCAAGGTCAGAAACAGACTGGAATGGGCCACACTGGCACAGGTCTGTGTTTGGATAACGCTTCTTTGTTTTTTAATCCGGGAGCAGTTTCATTTTTAGATTCACTCAAAAGTGTATCTTTTGGTGGTAGCTTTATTTTTCCTCGTACCGCCTATTTGAATTCTGAATTAGGTTATGTAACACATACCGAACACCACACAGGTACGCCCATTACTATGTATGCATTATATAAATTTAAGAATTCAAATAAATGGAATGTGGGCTTAGCTATTTATAATCCCTTCGGAAGTCGTGTGCAATATCCGGACGACTGGCAGGGGCAGTTTCTGCTACGTGAAATTGATTTAAAAACATTTTTTATTCAACCTGCCGTTTCTTTTAAATTGAACGATATGATTGGAGTGGGAGCAGGTTTTGTATATGCCACTGGCGATTTTAGCTTGCGAAGAGGTGTACCTATTCAAGATAGTACAGGAAAATATGGCGAAGCCACCTTAAATGGAAAAGCTTCCGGATACGGCTTTAATGCAGGAGTGTACGTTAAACTGAACGACAAGTTTTCGCTAGGGCTTGATTATCGCTCTCAGGTAAATGTGAAAGTTACTAATGGTACTGCTGATTTTACAACTCCTGCTTCGGTTGCAACATATTTTCCTTCCACTTCATTTTCCACAAGCCTTCGTCTCCCAAGCACATTATCGCTTGGTTTGGGATATGCTCCAAACAAGCAACTTACTTTGGCTTTTGATGTAAATTATATTGGATGGAAATCGTATGATTCGCTTATTATTGATTTTGCAGACAATACAGATAAATTGGCAGATATTCATTCTCCGCGATGTTATCAAAATGCATTTATTTTTCGTTTGGGTGCTCAGTATCATGTAAGCAATAAGTGGATTCTGCGCATGGGAACCTATTTTGATCAAACTCCTGTAAAAGCAGGCTATTTAACACCCGAAACTCCTGATGCTAATAAGATAGGAATTACAGCAGGTGCCAGTTTTCTCCTCACTCAGAAATTTCATCTGGATGCTTCACTATTATATATAGAAGGAATGAAAAGAACAGATACCAATTTGGAAACCGATTTTGGAGGCACATACAAAACCAAAGCGGTGGTGCCGGGAATAAGTATTGAATACGTTTTTTAAGGAAATATTTTTTTATTTATTACACATGATTACCTTTATCGAAAATTAAAACCAGTTAAATATGAAAAAAATCTACACCCTAATCTCAGCAGCCTTACTAGCTGCAACCACACTGCAATCATTCTCACAGTGTGTCGGCAATCGCTATCACGATTATGTATTTCCTACCACACCAACTGCAACTTCTGGCATTGTATACGGAAGTAACTTGACTGCTACAGGTACCACCCAAAGTTTATTACTGGATGTTTATCAACCGGTAGGTGATGTGGCTACCAACCGTGCATTAGTAATAGTGGTGCATGGAGGAAGCTTTGTAGGAGGAAGCAGAACAGGAGTAGATGTGGTGCCTTTGGCCCAAGCATTCGCTAAAATGGGTTACGTAACAGCTTCTATCGAATATCGTTTAGGAATGACTAATTTCCCAATTCCAACTCAACACACGGTAGATTCTGCAGATGCCGGTGCTGCGCTGATGCGTGCGGTACATGATGCGCGTGCATCTGTACGTTTTTTCAGAAAAGATGCACGTATAGGTGGTAATACATACGGAATAGATACCAATAATATATATATGGTTGGGGTTTCGGCAGGTGCACTCACATCGTTGCATCTTGCCTACTTGGATCAGCCATCAGAATTTCCTCCGTATATAGACACAACTGGTGTTACCGTTGGTTCAACAACTGGTGAACCCGGATTGCATGGAGGAATAGAAGGACAAAGCGGAAATCTGGGATATCCTTCAACGGTAAAGGCAATTGTTAATATTTGTGGTGCTTTGGGCGATACTACATGGATGCATACTGGTGATATCCCCTTGCTAAGTTTTCATGGAACTGCTGATGGAACTGTTCCTTACGGATATTCCACTATAGCTGTATTAGGAAACCCTCTGCTTAAAGTTTGTGGAAGTTCGGTGGTTGCGGTAAGAGCTAATCATCTTGGTATTCCCAATTGTATGGAAACATGGTTTGGTCAAGGTCACGTACCTGAAACCACAAATGCTGCATATTTAGATTCTACTATTAACATTACACGAAATTTTCTGGAACATTTTACCTGTAACACTGCTATGAATTGTAATTACGGAGCACCTTTAGGCATTAACGAATTGGCTTCTAATGTCGATTTTAACGTATTTCCGAATCCTGCAAGCAACACAGCTGTTATTGATTTAGCTGCTTTCAGCGGACATTCTATTTCGTTAGAAATGTATGACTGTATGGGAAGAAACGTGAAAAGTATTGTAAATAGTAGAACAGATTCATACATAATAAACAGAGACAACCTGCCAAATGGCCTTTATTTCATCAACATTATTTCTGAAGGAAAAGTGTTTTCTAAAAAATTAATTCTGGAATAAATACTATGGTTAAACCCAAGTTACGCGGTGGAACTGAAAAACATATTCCACTGTGTAATTTGGATTTGAAAACAACAATCAACTATAATAACAATACAATAAAAAGCACACCCACTCAAATTCCGCTAGTTGCGGCATTATTACCCTCTTTAATAATAAAATAAAATGAAACAACGAAAAGAATCTGTAGTCCTAACGTTTATTTATGCAATTACCCAATAGTGCGCATAACAACATTCGTCATTCCGCATAGTTTCACGAGCAACTGTCTTCAATCAGTCAATTAGTAACGCATTCCCATAGAAATGTAGCAAATTATTGTGGAAATTGTACGCAATCTCACAGAAAGGAGTACAAGGATGATGCGATTAGGTAATCTATCAGTAAAAATGCAGTCAAAGAGCCTTAAAAGTAGAAAAGAACACCAATTAAATCGATAAAGGAAATACATTCCCCATCGCATATTTGAAGTTATTTATCAATATTATTTGGTTTATCAGAAAAAAAACATGAGTTTTGTCACTCACTAAAATAACAATCCTTAAATATGTTTAAAAAACTACTCTTTACCTCAGCAACTGTGCTTTTGAGCACTGTAATGTTTGCAAAGCCCGTTTCGCTGGTGGATGCAAAGGATGTGGCCATAAAGTATTATACACATTATGCCCCAAGTACTATCACTAATTTTAATGTGGTGAGTCAATTCGAAAAGAAAATTGGCAATACTGCATATTATTACACTTTTAATTTCGTTTCGGGCGGATTTGTAATGGTTGCAGCTGACGATGCTGTGACACCAATACTCGGATATGGTTACGAAGGCATTTATGATCCTAACAATATTCCTGTTAACGCTCAACATTTTTTCGATTCTTATGTTGCCGAAATACAAGATATAAAGACAAACAATTATTCGAATAAAGAAACAAAAGCTCAATGGAATGCGGTTAAATCACAAAACTTTCCTAAGGGCTCAAATGCTATTGTTGGACCACTTTGTGCCACTACTTGGGACCAGACTGGTGCTTATGCAACTTATGTTCCTGCGGGAACTCCTACAGGATGTGTGGCTACAGCAATGGCACAGGTGATGAAAAAATGGAATTACCCAACTACAGGAACAGGTTCGCATTCTTATACTTCTACTTATGCAGGAGTATTATCTGCTAACTTTGGTACTACTACCTATAACTGGTCATCCATGCCGCTTACATCAGGCAATACTTCTGTAGCTCGTTTAATGTCTGATTTAGGAATATCGGTAAATATGGATTATGAAACTGCAGGTTCAGGAGCATTTACACAAGCGGTTCCCCCTTCTTTTATTAATTACTTTAACTATCAACCATCATGCGAAGTAAAAAGCCGTTCTTCTTTTCCAACAGACGCTTTGTGGCTTTCTTTGATAAAAGAAGAATTAAATGAAGGGCGTCCATGTATGCTAGCAGGTGACAATTCAGGAACAGCCGGTTCTGGTCACGAATGGGTTTGTGATGGTTATAACACTAATACTTTACTATTTCACATGAACTGGGGATGGAGCGGAAGTTCTAATAATTATTACAACCTTACTCAATTGAATCCATCAGGAATGGTGTTTAATTCTGACCGTGCTGCTGTTATTCGTATTACCCCGTTCAACCCATTGATTCCAATCGCTAATTTCAGCATTGCTTCGGGTAGTTCACTTATTCCTGCAGTTGGCGCACTAGTAGATTTTACTGATCTATCACTAAATAGCCCAACATCTTGGTTGTGGACATTTGACGGAGGAACACCCGCTACCTCTACATCTCAAAACCCAACAGGAATTACATTTGCTACTAACGGTTATCACTTGGTTTCTTTAAAAGCTACCAATGCTAATGGTTCGGACATAAAAACAAAAGAACGTTATATTAAAGTTGGGGGTGCTCCCACAGTTTGGATTCAACAAAGCTCTGCATTTGCTAACCCTTCAAGAGGTATTGATCAAATACAGATTTTAGATGCTAATACAGTTTGGGCAAAAGCTTACGATGGAACAAATCCATTAGGTTATATCAGAGAATTCACGAAAACAAATGATGCCGGAGCAACTTGGAATCCAGGAACAATTAATTTCACCAACTCAGCTAACTACGGAGTATCAAATATTTTTGCATTCGATTATATGAATGCTTACGCTTGTATGTTCCCAATCAGCGGAACTGGAGGAGCAATTGTAAAAACAACTGACGGGGGAACTACTTGGAATATTCAACCATCAGCAACATTCACAACCAGCTGGGCAGATTTTGTTCACTTTTTTGATGCTAATAACGGTGTGTGTGTTGGTGACCCTACAGCCACAACCGGAACAGATTTCTTCATTTATACTACCTCTAACGGAGGAACAACTTGGACACAAGTTGCGGGTTCAAATATACCGAATTGTCAGGCCTCTGAAGCGGGCATCGTAAATTATTATGATGCATTTGGAAGTACAATTTGGTTTACAACTAATCAGGGAAGATGTTACAAATCTACCAATATGGGAGCCACATGGTCTGTAGCATCAACAGGTTTAACCGATGCATTCACAATAGAATTTAAAGATGCTAATATTGGAATTGCAATGGAACAAGCCTCTCCATTTGCTATGGAAAAAACTACTGATGGAGGCGCCACCTGGCAAAATCTTGCTCCTACTGGTTATCTTGTTAAAACACCTGATTTGGCTTTTGTCCCGGGAACCACTTCTACCTGGGTAGATGTTGCTTCTTATCCGAGTAATGGTTCAACCATTAGTTTTAATGACGGAACATCATTTGTTAATATTGATAGTGGTTCTGTACAATTTACTACTGTTGACTTTTTAGATATTAATACAGGTTGGGCTGGTAGCTTTAATGTTTCTCCAACATCAGATGGTATATATAAATGGAACCCTTCTGTAGTTACAGGGGTTCAAAATTCTATTCAGGAAGGAAATATCTCCATTTATCCCATTCCTTCGAGAGGAATCATTAATGTAGGGTTTGGAAAAGTTGAAGATGAAAATGCAACCATTACCGTTTATGATGTAATAGGAGCAACTGTTATGACCAAACATGTAAAAGCAATTTCAAACGATTTTATTCAACTCGATTTAACCGACAAAGATGCGGGTCTCTATTTTATCACTGTTAACAATGCTGGTAAAGTGTATAATCGTAAAGTGGTAATCAAGTAATACTAGTTTTAACAAACTGATAAAGCCCTGAGCTTCATACTAAGCTCGGGGCTTTGTTTTTTAATTTATCAACCAAGATTAGGAGTTATTAATACGCTAATCTCTTTATTCGGCCGTTTCGTCTACAATTTTCGAACAAACACAAATAATGTTTCTATATTTGCTCTCTAATTGTTAATAAGTAAATTTGCATTTTGAACATAATAACATCAATTAATAAGTCATCATTAAATCCGGAAAGATTGATTGACTACTGTATTAAAGGCGATCGTGAATGCCAACAAATACTGTATAATCAACTTGCTCCAAGAATGATGTCGTTATGTTTACGTTACACAAGAAGCAATTCGGAAGCCGAAAGTGTATTAACAACTGGTTTTGTAAAGCTATTTGAGTCTATTCGACAATTCAAAAAAATGGAATCGATTGAACTGTGGACAAGAAAAGTCATGGTTTTAACAGCAATAGAACATTTTAAAAAATCAAGTCCATTTGCTCATGTAATAAACGTTGAAAATATTCACTTTACGATAATAAATCCGGTAAGGGATGAATTAGAAATGTTGAGTGCAGAAGTATTGATTAGAATGATTCAAAAACTTCCTCCGGCTTATCAAATGGTATTTAATCTTTATTCATTCGAAAAAATGAATCATAAAGAAATAGGGAATTTATTGAGTATTTCGGAAGAAACATCACGGTCACATCTTCATGATGCACGGGTAATTTTAAAAAAAGTGATTGAAAAATCAATGCAATACGAACTAGCTTCACACGGTTGAAAGAGTTTAATGAAGATATAGATAAACTGTTTCGTGATGTGGTAGAACCATCAGAAAACAAGCCTTCTCAAAAGGTATGGGATTCTATTGACAAAAAAATAGAGAACTCCCATCAAACCATTTTGAAGAAGAAATACAGTCGTGTTCTCAATTCTTCCATCGGTATCTCAGTTGCTGTTATTTCTCTCGTATTTTTAATTCTAAATCATAATTCGAAAAAGAAAGACCATGCTTTAACACGCACTTATCATCAGGTTACTAATATTGCTGATGCTACTATCACACCAGTAAATACAACTGAAATTGAGCAAATTACAACAATAGAAAATAAGATTCAAAACGGAACAAGTACTTCAATTTCTGAACAATCCGAACAGTCTAATTTGATTGCGATTAGTAACAATATTACCGCTCTTGCTCTTGAATCTGCAACACGAAGTGAAACAATTAACAAAGAAAATTTACCAACAACATCAACTATTATAGAACCCACTGTTAATTCAATTGTTAATAATACAGCGACATCTCAACCTACTAAAGAAATAGAATTAAAAGAGGAAACCATAACAGAACCGATACTAAATAATACTACAACAGTTTCTGAATCAATAGTGGAAAACATACCGGATGCAACCCCTGTGGTTACCGAAACACAGACACCATTAATCGAAACTAAAACTGAAATGCCTGCTGCAACAATTGATACGTTGGCAGAATCAACCACTGTTAATGAAGTTTTGAATGCTGCACTAAATGAACAAAAAGAAGAGGTAAAATCCACTGCATCCACAGTTGATACTATTTCTACTGCAAAAAATTCTCCTGACACAGTTGGAACCGGCATTATTAATCCGGTAACCGGCATTATTCCGATGAAAGCATTCAAGTTTTTTGCAGGAGCATTTTTTAGTCCTGATAAAATAGTAACAAACATAGTGGATGCCAATATCAACTCGAATACATTGGATGAGAAAATAAATTACTCTGCCGGAACTGGAATAAAATTAGGTTATCAGTTTGGTAAACATTGGTCCATTTCCACACATGTAGTTTATTCATCAATTAGCAGTTCGTATAATTACAGTAAAATGATAACATCAAAAGATGCAGGTTCGGAAGAAGAGGAAGACAATGATCATCATACCAGAATAACTCATTACTTACTGAGCACCACATTTGGAGTGGTGGATGTTCCGGTATCGAATACAGATAATGCAAGTACACCTCATTCTGAGCACAATCAAGACACAGCTAAACTTAATATTACCGGGACTGATAAATTTAATTACATCTCTGTTCCTTTAAAATGTCATTATTCAATAGGGAGCAACCGCTTAAGCGGATATATTTCTATTGGTTTTGCTGCAAATTTTTTAACATCAAAAAAGACAGATATTACTGATAATATTTCGGGTAACCACTACAGTCCGGAGATTACCGGATTAAGCAAAGTGTATTATAATGCAAGCATCGGTATTGGTGTTCAGTATCGCATCTGGCAACGAATATCCGTTTTTGCAGAACCTTCGTTTAAACAATCCATTACTTCCATTAACACCAATGTGCCGATTAAAACCTATCCAAGTATGTTAGGTGTTTCGGGCGGGATACTCTTTCATTTCTAAGCATCTTTCTTCAGAAGTTGTATTGCATCAGACTTTAATTTACATGTCTGATTTATCATTTTTTTAAAATCAACTATTGAAACAAAGCCTTGAGTTCAGTGGCTTCGTGAGGGTTCAGTTTCCCAGCAAGTATTAAACTCAATTGTTTTCTTCTTAACGCAGCTTCGTATCTTGTTTTTTCTTCTTCCGTTTCGGGAATTAATGCAGGAACAGGCAAGGGGGAGCCGTTCTGGTCGACTGCAACAAATGTGTAGATTGCCTCATTGCACTTTTCTTTTGCACCACTTACTGCATCTTCAACCCATACATCAATAAATACTTCCATGGAAGTATTAAATGCTCTCGAAACTTTAGCTTCGAGCGTAACCAAGCTTGCATGATTTATCGGATTGTTGAACGACACATTATTTACTGATGCGGTTACCACAATACGTCTGCAATGACGATGCGCAGAAATGGAGGCCGCCATATCCATCCATTGTAATAATTTTCCTCCAAACAGATTTCCTAATGTATTTGTATCGTTTGGTAACACTATTTGGGTATGTATGGATAACGATTCTTTTGGTGTTTTCGGTTTCATAAGATTTTTTTTTACAAAGGTAGATTAAAATGTGCTTGGTCTTTTATTTAAAAACACCTCCACACATCTTACCTAAAAGTGCAGACTATTTCTTTTTCTTAAAGAACTTAAACCGGTCGCTGTTGAAGGAAAAGTAACGTATGCATTTGCGAAGCCAGTCAAAATAAAGAGCCAACCACATAAAAAGCGACATTGCCCAAATAACACAAATATTTACAAGGAAAGTAGAATAGGTTTTACCACATACATTTTTTCCGGGTGCGAAGAACTGAGAACGAATAAAGTGATCGTGAGAGCCATCTCTGAAAATAGGATCGGAAGTGCTGGTTAGTTTACCATCTTCGGCAATTACAGGTTCTAAATCGGTAGATACATTCTTTACCAGTTCTTCTAGTTTTTTATTCTGACAATTGTTGAGCAATTGCTGATATCTTGCCTTACCGCTTTCATTTTGCTGAAAACTCGACATCCAGTCGTCTTTGCTTTTCACAGCATTGTCGTACTTTTCAGAATAATATTTTTTTAGTTTAATAATGTATTCTTTCAATTCCATAATTGTGTTTTCATCACGATTGCCAGAAGTAATTTTATTTAATGAGGTAAATGAAACAGAAGGAACAGCCTGCATTTGCTCTTCTATCTCATGTTTCAGCACTTCTGTTTTTTCAGTTTGGT
>Ga0194047_10000474_pt1 | contig 27220 bp, 21 predicted proteins | sample JunL225m_MetaG_2_FD_160070 | JGI IMG/M metagenome (GOLD analysis project Ga0194047, IMG submission 160070) | Anoxic zone freshwater microbial communities from boreal shield lake in IISD Experimental Lakes Area, Ontario, Canada - Jun2016-L221-5m | ecosystem: Environmental > Aquatic > Freshwater... | reverse complement strand
TAATAATACTACACCAAGTTACTTCTTAGATGTTCCCGGTGCTCAGTTATCAAATACAGTCCTAAGACCCCGCAATGGTGATGTAACAAACATTGCTCTTGAAACGGTTCCTGCAGGCTATGCTCTGAGAACTCCTATTAACTATACTTTAGGATTTACAATTAATCTATAAGGTTTATCATAAAACCCCTACCTTAAAATAGGGGTTTTTTTATGTCTAAAATTACGCAATTTTAGTATATCTTAATGATTTAACCTAGGTAAACTTTTACCGTAGTACCACTCACCTTCAGCTAGCATAACTACTTTAGGTCTAACAGGTACTCCTAGATCATTATGGAGTAATTGAGTGATCATTAAATCTACAGCGTTAACTCCAACGGCATTAAAATCTTGGATTATACCTGCAAGATTCATACCACTAAAAACATCTAGGCAAGCGTGAGGATAAGTTAGAAATAGTTTTAAGCACTCTGAGTGCGTATTTAATGTGCTTATAGATGTTGATATCAGAGAATCAGGTTTAAGGACTTTTAACCATTTTTTAAAGCGCAGCACATCACTATCACCAGCTATATGAAATATCGATTTTAACCCATTTTTAGAATCTGGGTAATGAGCTAGAAATGCAGATTCGTGGCTTTTAAGCGTTTGCTCATTAGAGTTTTCAAATATGATTAGAGCCGGCTTTTTATAACCAGCTTTAAATACATTTTGTAAGGTGCGACGCATACCACTGTATTGATAATGTCCTACTCGATTAAATTCTGGTTCCCATGGTGTATGACCTATAATAACAGTTGTAAATTTAACCCAATTAAAGGGTAACTTGACTACTGAACTTTGTCTAGAAGGTGAGAAAATAATACCGGATATGCCACGAGCTATGAGTATTTTCTGAAGTCTCTGGACCGTCATTCCATCATTATTCAAATAAAATTGCTCTACATTCAGTCCAAGACTGTTCGCTCTTTGTATTAAACTTTGAATTAATTTTGTTAAAAAGTTACTTTCAGCAATTGATTCTGGGGTATCCTCAAGCCATATGAAAGCGATCGTAATCCAATTTTTTTTAGAAAATTGAGAAAAACGCACTAAAGACATAACAGATCTAATAAGTGGGTTTGTACGGTACCCAATCCGCTTGGCTGCTGCTTTTACTGTTTTGATTGTTGTTTTAGAAACACGTTGATGTCCACGTAGAGCCATAGAGACAGCTGCAACACTTAGATTACACTCTATTGCAATTTGCTTCAGTGATGGATTTTTAGAAATCGTAGGCATCTAAGATATAAAATTTTCTAAGATTTTAAGCTAAACTAGGATTTTTAAATTAAGCCCAAATTAGAATGAATATTTTTGAATAATACCTAAATCAAAGTTGCTGATAAATACATATTAACTAGCTTCTTACTACAATGAAAACAATTAGCTTAATTGTATCTGCAATCTATTTTATTACTCAACTAAACGACATAAAAGCTAGTACAATAGATACAAATTACGATATCTGCGTATACGCAGCAAATGCCAGCGGAGTGATGGCTGCTGTTTCTGCTGCACGTGAGGGAGCAAAAGTAATTATTGTAGAACCTAGCAGATGGTTAGGAGGTATGACTGGAAGTGGCCTTGTTAACGTTGATTGGGGACGTCAGCAAGCAGTTGGTGGTTCTGCTAGGCCCATTCTAAAACACAACTATAACGATCCGCAGTACCGCGATTGCTATGCCCAATTGCTCAAAACGTATGCTATTAAAGTAATTTTCGATCATCGTATTAGTGAGGTAGTTCGCGATAAAGCAAAGATTACTGCTGTAAATCTAGATTACGCTCCCTTTGATGATTTGGGATGTCCTCCTGCTCAACCTACTAAAGCGCATGATCTTTTAATTAATGCTAGTATCTTCATCGACTGTTCTTACGAAGGTGATCTTATGGCCAAGTCAGGTGTGAGTTACACCTATGGACGTGAAGCTCGAGATACATACAACGAGACCTTAGCTGGAGCTCAAGATCCCATGCGTATTTATAATATAGATCCATATAATAAACCTGGCGATCCAACGAGTGGACTCATTTCCATGGTACAAAATCGACCACTTCTAAAGGCAGGTTCTGCAGATTTACTAACTATGGGCTATGGCTTTAGGTGGAAGTATACTTACGGTGATGATAAATTACCTATCACTCCATTAAAGGACTATGATCCAGCTCAGTTTGAATTATTTAGACGCGCGTTTAAAAATCATATCGATATTTTTACCGGTCGAAGAATGCGCGGTAAACTTGGCGCTTGGGAACCTTCTAATGGTTATATATACTCACTTGTAGTAGGAAATTTAGCACGAGCCTTGTTCGCACCGACAAATTATGGCAGTAACGCTGAATATCCAGATGGAGATTACGCAACACGGGCAAAAATATGGAAAGCTCAACAGAACTATATACGAAATTTAACCTATTTTTTAAGAACCGATCCAAGTGTGCCTGAAAAGCAAAAATCAATTGCACTTCGTGTTGGTTTACAAAAAGGGATGTTTGATGATACCTCGGGCTATCCCCATCAACTATATGTGCGTGAAGCTAGGCGTATGGTATCGACGTATATACTTACACAGCATGATTTAGAGGGTTTAACAAACCCTGAGGATTCGGTAGGTCTTGCATCTTACGGCTTTGATGAGTGGCCATATGCAACGGTAGTACTTGATAATCAAGTGGCTTTAATGGGTGGTTATTGTTCAGAACTCTATTTGGATTCTAAACACCAGGGTATCTATAAAATACCTTACCGCTGTATTACTCCGAAGTCTGAGCAATGCACAAATTTACTAGTACCTGTATGCATTTCATCAAGTCATGTTGCTATGGCTTCAATACGTATGGAACCAGTATGGATGATTCTAGGTGAGTCAGCAGGTGTTGCTGCTAGCATAGCTCTTAAAGAAAAAATAGCAGTTCAATCTGTAGATTATACTTTGCTTAAAAACAAACTATTAGGACTTAGTCAGAGACTAGAAATACCTGATTTGAGTAAGCCTTAATATTCTCGCTTTGGTATTATATATGAATGAAAAAGCCACTCCATAGGAGTGGCTTTTTAAAACCTAAGTTTATTCAGATAGCGTTTAGTTTAAAGTCCACTGACAATTATCTTGGATCTGTTTATCTTCAATCAATGCTTCTGCATGAATTGCATTAGAACCTGCCGTCAGCTTTACTTCTTTCCATACAGCGGTTTCGTTATCGACAGCTTTCTTTCCATAAGAAATGCCATTAACACTAAGTTCTACTTCAGATGCATTCGAGTAGATCTTTACTGAAGTTGTAGCTTGGGTTCGGTTTGTGAAACGAGCACTTGTGATATGGAGCACTGGTTCACTACTCCAACTTGCTTTATAAAAATAAAACGCATCTTTACGTGTTTTACGATCATAGCTGACGAGTCCTTTATCATTACGTCCTGGAGTGTCCCCTTCGTCTCGGAAATCAGAAGCAAAATCGAACATATTCCAAACAAATTTTACCCAGATATAAGGACGTGATTTAAATGCCTTCCATGTTTCTTCATGGTAGTAGCCTTGGTATTCTTCTGGATGTTTCTTCGTGAACGCATTAGCCCGTCGATAATTCATAGCAACTCTTGGCGTACTACTGTAATCAACGTCTTCATGCTGTGTAAGTGCAGCGCCAGCACCGTACTCACTAACTCCTATACACTGAGTGGGGAAACGTTTATGGAGGCTATCTAGGAAAATGGAACTATCACCGGCTTCGCCGTAATACCATCCAAAGTACTTATTAAACGCAGTCACATCTGTATACCAGCGCTGTGGTTCTCCCTGATATGTTGCATTAGCCATGCCTGGAATACTAAAGGAATACTTTTCTTCAGTGTGGTACGACGCATAGGTTGTTAAACGTGTTGGATCTTCAGCTTTAGCTTCTGCATGTAAGGCTTGAATGAGACGTTCCGCCATTGGTCCATAGATTCCCATTCCTGCAATAAAGGCTTGTGTACTATCTGAATTTTCATTGCCACATCCCCAAAAACAAATTGCAGGATGGTTATAGTTTTGACGAATGAGTTCACGCATTTGTTCTAGTGCATTATTGAAAAAATCAGCTGATGGAGTCGCTTCATCCACAAAAGGAACCTCAGACCACATCACTATGCCTGTCTCGTCGGCTAAATTATACCAGGTTTGAGACTGTTGATAGTGAGCTACTCGAATTGCAGTAGCTCCAACTTCTTTAATAAGTGAAAAGTCTTCACGATCATCCTCTTGTGAAATAGCCCACCCTTTATTAATACGGTCTTGATGACGTGAAACTCCATGTAAATCCAAATGCTTGCCGTTGAGTAGAAACCCAAGATTAGGATCTACTTTAAAGTAACGTAGTCCTAGAGGTTGATCTACCATATCAGTCACTTTTCCAGCAGAAACAATTTCAATATGAGCCTTATAAAGATAGGGGTCAGTACGACCGTTCCATAAATGAGGATTTTTTAATGTAAAAGGCAGTAAGGCTTCAGTTTTTCCTCCAGATAAAATGGATACTAGAGTGCTACTCTCAGCAATAATAGTTCCGGTTGCATCACTAATTGAAACATGAACAGCTGCGTCTTTAGCACGAGCGGTATGATTAGCTACCTTTACAGTTACATCTACTAGTGCTGACTTATTTGTAACGGACGTTTGTTTTAAATAAACACCTGACGAAGCGTAATCCATAGTTTCTATTTGAAGAGCATCTGTAACAACTAAAGAAACATCCCGGTATATTCCTCCGCAGAATGTGAAGTCTGCTGAATGTGGTATGCTATCATTACCTTCATTATTCACACGTACTGCGATTAGGTTAGGCTCACCAAGGTGCAGAACATGTGTTAAATCAAAACGAAAACACGCATTGCCACCGATATGAGTTCCTACAAGGGATCCATTGACAAATACGTCCGTGCGACGGTTTGCTCCATCAAACTGAATATAAATCTGCTTACCTTGCCACTCTAGGGAGCCTACAAGGCTCTTTCTGTACCAAGCCGTACCGCGAGCATAGTCGCCTGACATGCGACTTGTTACAGAGGCTTTATCTTTAATACCATCCTGCCCATCGAAAGCATTCCATGTGTGTGGCAAATTCAGCGTGCTCCACTGGGCTGTATTTAACGAGTCTAGTTCAGCGTCTTTAACATCGCCATAAACATAAGCCCAATTTGCATTGATATTTAAGCTAATGCGCTCTTCTGCTCTAGAATAAGAGAGCAGATTAATAAAACATAAGCTGAGGAGTAATTTTATTTTCATAACATTTTAACACTAAGAATACAAACAGGGTAAAAAAAAGGCCCACAGGTATAACCTGAAGGCCTTAAGTATAGATAACGTGAAACTTATAGCGAGTACGTTACTGAGAATTTAACATTGATCGGAGTACCTGGGACAATGACGTCTTCACTACGTACTGAGTAGATGTACTTCTTGTTTAGAAGATTGCTAATCGACAAAGAATACTTGATGTGTCTATCAAGTACATAGTTGATTGTTGAATCAACTACGACACGTGATGGTACATAACCCCAGAATACTTGGTTTGGACCGTCAGTGATTGCACGCTTAGCTTGGTAATTTTCACCGATACCGATTTCTAAGCCCTTAAAGTTTCCGGAGTTAATTTTATATAACGCGTAGATACTTTCAGTCTGTTGAGCTGTATTGTCCACTGGTATTGAACCATAAGCAACATGGTTAGTGCCTGGTTGTACAAAAGTACCACCAACATAACCATTGTAAGCAGGTCCTAGCAGTGATTTAGCACTGTAATTAGCAAAAGATCCCATGAGATAAAGATCCGATGTTACTTTGAACGTCCAATCACCGTCGAAACCACGAGAAATAACGCCTGGAATTAGGACATTTGGATTGAGGGGATCAAGAGGGAAAGAAGGTACAGTATTGTTCTTTTGCTGAATATCGAAATAAGAAACATCAAGCGTCACGCGGTTATTCAAAAACTTCGTTTTGATACCCACTTCATGCTGGAAGCCCTGCTTTGGAGGATATACAGAATTTGGAACACCATTAAGTGTACCGATGCCGTTAACTGAGAAGTTTTGGTTGTATCCTGTAAACAAACTTACACCAGGAGCTACCTTAACAACTACACCGTATTGAACTAGATTCTTATTGAGATTATAAGGAATGCTAGACCAAGCACCTTTCAGGTAATTATAAGAACCACTATAAGTACAAGCACGTGATACACCGTAGCTGAGAATCAGACGGCTATCCAGAAGCTTAAGTGTTTCTAATGCATAGATACGATTTTGTAACGACTGGCTTTGTGTATATGCACTTGGTGTCGTGTAGTTAATCGGAGCTGTCATAGTAGCTGGCGTCGTAGGTGCGTAAGGATACCAAGCAGAGAACGTAGTTGCATTTACACCAGTCTTCCAAGTTTCAGACTCGCCAGGGCTATCGCGGTGCTCACCACCAACAAGCAAGAGTTCATCAAAGTTCTTGCCTGTATAATTAAAATTCAAGTCAGATTGTATGTCGTTATAATGACTATGACCATCGTCAGCATTAACTGTATTACGTGGGATAGCGCCACCGGTATAATTGCTAGGACCAGACCAAGCTGGCTGACCTGCAGCTGGAGTTGTGGAGACAGCCGCATTTGACCATACGTTTGATCCTTCTGTCCAGGTTGGTGCAATTGCCTCTAAACGATCTGAGCGATAAAATGCACGCATAGCACGTGAACTCCAAGCTAGATACTTATTTAGACGTGTATTATAAGAACCCCAGACGCGGTGTTCATTATCATGACGCCAATTCATAGGAGATGGTAAGTCTTGGCTACTTGTGTATGGAATATCTATCATCTTCAATGTACGCGGATCAATTGGTAAACCGTTGTAAGAAGGCCAATTTGTTTCTAGCACCTCTGTTTTAATTTCAAGTTTACTATCAGAACTAAAGGCGTAACTTAACGCAAATAGACCAGTAAAGCGGTGCATATAAGTATAGTCGTAGTAACCATTGTAATACGTCTGACTTGCGATGACACGGTAAGCTAAGCGACCGTCTTTAGTGATCGGTCCTGTCGTATCTAATGAAGCTTTATTGCCTTCAAATAAACCCGTTTGAAGTGTAATCGATGTAGCAGGTTTCGACTGTGGGCTCTTTACGATTTTATTAATAATACCACCAGGACTGCCGTCAGCTGCTAAGAAGATAGCAGATGGTCCTTTAACAATTTCGAAACGCTCGAATACAACACTGTCCAATTGCGCACCTTCTGATGGAGCAAAATTATCTTCGTAGTCAGCATCACCCGTAAAACCACGGATGTTCATACGACCTGAAGTCCAATTAAGTTGTCCATTTTGGCCACCACCCACGTAGTCGAGCATATCGCTCATCATGGATGGGTTAATAGCCTGCAAGAATGAATTATTCAATACCTTAACAGACTGTGATAATTCAGAAAGATCTACAGCGATACGCGTAGAACTTAAAGCTGAAGTACCAGCGTAGTTAGTGTCTTTTTCAGATGTGATTTCAAACGCGGGAAGTTGTACAACTTCACCTGTTGGAGCGGTATCACTTTGTGATGAGGCTTGTTGGGCCCGTATCGAAACAACCATTGCAAAAGCAATAGTTAAACTAGCAAGAATATGACGGAATTTCATATTTAATCTAACAAGGGTTTACTTAACTTTAGGGTTTGCGTATACATTACCCCACTTAATGGAATAATTTGTAACGTATTTTTTACATATAAAATACACTTGGCATCAAGTGAGTAATAGCTTTACCGTAAAGTATGCCTAAGCCTGTCGTAACTTTACGTAGTCTAGCAAAAGAAGCAGGTGTTAGCCCAATGACCGTATCTCTTGCTCTTAAAAACAGTCATGAGATTAGTGCTAAAACAGGCGATAAGATTAGAGTCCTAGCTCAAAAACGCGGATATCGGCCAGATCCCACGATGCGTAAGTTAATGCAGCACCTTAAATCGCGTTCTGAAACGCGTTTTAAGGCAACGGTTTGCGCTATTATTGCAGAAGATGTGAACTTGCCTTTCACCTTAGATAATTATCCAAACAGGATACGTTTGGGTATGAAACAGCGTGCTGAAGAATTAGGCTATGCTACAGATATTCTTAATTTAAATGATTTCTCATCAAAAGAACAAATCGATCGCATTCTTATTAGCCGTGGAATTGAGGGCTTAGTTTTACTCCCCTTGCGCTATATTTCAGATCTTACCAACCGCGTTAGTTGGGAACTTTTTTCTAGCGTATTAGTGACTTCAGCTGTCCAGGCACCAAAATTTCATTCCGCGCTACCCAATCACTTTGCTAACATTACTCGCTCATTTAGTGAACTCACATCACTTGGCTACACGCGTATTGGTTTTATCACACTAAAAGATTGGGGAAGAAGAACTCTCCACCGCTGGGAAAGTGGTGTAGCATGGCAAAATTGCTTTACCGATAATCCAGAAATCAAAATCTATTCAGATCCAATATCTAATCCAAGTGATTACGGTGCTGTTGTTTCATGGTTAGAAAAAAATAACTTTGAAGTCATTATAGCGGAACCTCTCAGTCAGGCTCCCTATCAAGAGATTATCAATCGTTTACCCGAATCAAAAAGACCAAAAATAATAGCAATGAGTTGGCCGACACCATTGGCTACCGCAGGTATCGATCAAAGACCTGAGTTAATTGGTAAAGCTGCAATAGAGATTTTAGATGGACTCATTATTCGAGGTGAAAAAGGAATACCAATAATCCCCTATTCTACTTTAATTGATGGGCTTTGGGTAGCAGGCAAATTGTCTGCAATAAGGACTAGACATAAATCTATAGATTTAATTTCGGATCGAGCTCGTATTACATAAAAAAGCCCTCAAGGGAATTAATCCTTGAGGGCCAAATTTAAGTTAAAACTTAAGTATAAAACCTAAGTTTTTAACTGAGTAATTATAATGAATAAGTTACTGAGAACTTAACATTGATAGGTGTACCAGGAACGATCACGTCTTCACTACGTACCGAATAGATGTACTTCTTGTTAAGTAAGTTATCTATCGTGAGCGTGTACTTGATGTGCTTACTGAATTCATAGTTGATACTGGAATCTACTACGACTCGGGATGGCACGTAACCCCAGAATACTTGGTTAGGACCGTCAGTGATAGCACGCTTAGCTTGGTAATTTTCGCCTATGCCAATCTGTAAGCCCTTAAAATTACCGGAGGTAATTTTGTATAAGGCATAGATACTTTCGGTTTGCTCAGCTGTATTATCAACAGGGATTGAACCGTAAGCGACGTGGCCTGTACCAGGTTGTACAAACGTACCACCTGTTAAACCGTTGTATGCAGGTCCAAGAAGCGACTTTGCACTATAGTTAGCAAATGAACCCATAAAGTATAGATTCGAGGATGCTTTATAAGTCCAGTCTGCATCAAATCCACGCGATACTACGCCAGGAATTAATACGCTTGGATTGAGTGGATCTGATGGGAATGAAGGAACGGTATTGTTTGCTTGGTGAACGTCGAAATATGACAGATCGAACGTTAAACGATGAGATAGAAAATCAGTTTTAATACCAACTTCATGCTGTTGTCCTGTCTTAGGAGGATATACAGAATTAGGTACACCATTTAGAGTACCAATACCATTTACAGCAAAGTTCTGATTATAACCAGTGAAGAGACTAACACCTTCAATAACTTTATAAACAACACCGTACTGAGTAAGGTTTTTGTTTAAGTTATAAGGCACACCAGACCAAACGCCCTTTAAATAATTAAAGGTACCTGAGTATGTACATGCACGTGACACACCAAAACTTAATATAAGGCGATCGCCAATCAGCTTAAGTGTTTCGAGTGCATATACACGGTTTTGAAGGGATTGAGTCTGAGTGTATGCACTAGGAGTAACATAATTAGTAATTACAGTAGCTGGGGTATTAGGTGCATAAGGATACCATGCACTTGATGATACTCCACCGGTAGAGGACAGAGCTGCTGAACTACCAGTCTTCCATGTTTCTGTTTCACTAGGTGAATCACGATGTTCAGCACCAAGTAAGAATAAATTATTAAACCACTTAGTTGAGTAGTTCGTGTTAATATCAGCTTGAATGTCATTGTATGTGCTATGCGCATCATCGGCATTCATAGTGTTACGATTAATCGCACCACCGGTGTAATTACTTGGACCAGACCAAGCTGGTTGACCAGCTGCTGGAGTTGTACTTACTGCAGCATTTGTCCAAACGTTTGAACCTTCTGTCCAAGTTGGAGCGATAGATTCAAGACGATCAGCACGGTCAAATGCACGCATACCACGTATACTTATTGCTATATTTTGATTAATGCGGGTATTGAATGAACCCCATACGCGATGCACGTTATCATGACGCCAGTTAAGTGGTGAATCCAAATCCTGTGTAGAATCATAAGGAAGATCGATCATCTTTAATGTACGTGGATCGATTGGCAGACCATTGTAGGAAGGCCAATTAGTTTCAACAACTTCTGACTTAATTTCTAGTTTAGTATCAGCACTGAAAACGTAAGTTAATTCAGGAAGAACTGTTAAGCGGTGCATGTGAGTGTTTTGGTAATACCCATTGTTATAAGTCTGACCAGCTATCAAACGGTATAGAAGTTTACCATCTTTAGTAACCGGACCTGTTGTATCTAAACCAACATGGTTACCATCAAACAAACCGGTTTGAATCGAAAGCTCAGTTGAAGCAGTTGTGAGCGGTGATTTAACAATTTTATTAACAATACCGCCTGGGCTACCATCTGCAGCTAAGAAGATTGCTGATGGACCTTTAATGATTTCGAAACGATCGAAAATCATTGAATCAACAGTTGAAGCGGCTGAAGGAGCGAATCCATCATTATAATCAGCATCACCTGTGAAACCACGGATATTCATACGTCCAGGAGTCCAGTTTAATTGTCCATTTTGTCCACCACCTACGTAATCGAGCATATCGCTCATCATCGTTGGATTGATAGCTTGTAAAAATGAATTATTTAATACTTTCACAGATTGTGAAAGTTCAGACAGATCAACAGCAACACGTGTGGAACTCAGTGAAGATGTTCCAGCATAGTTAGTGTCTTTTTCTGATGTTATTTCGAAAGCAGGAAGTTGTACAACTTCACCTGATGGTGCAGTTGAATTTGCTTCAACTGGTGCTGCGGTTTGTGCTCTTGCGTTTGAAGAAACAAGTAATGCAATGAAGCCAAGGGCTAGAAGCATTTTTAATCTAGGGTTTTTCATACTTAGTGTTTTAGGTTATGTCTGTGTAACAAAGAGGTGTGCTAGCTGTGACGCTAAGCGGGTGATTAACTACAGACCCGTATACTTGTTAAGTACACATATTTAACAGGTAACTAAGTTAAGTTATAGTTCAAAAACACATAAGTCGCTATACAGCAGTGGTTTAAATTTAAAAACGGACAGTCAATTATATTCATATCTAAGTATACGAAAGTCGTAAATCCAGGATTTCTAGTGACTTCTGTTAAAAAGTGGAAATTAGTTCAACTCACTTGCTCTTAAAAAATAAATGAAAAGCATGTTAAAACCGTGAAACATGCGTGTAATGATAGCGGTCGCTAATTGGAATCATTGTGAAATTATTTCGCCCCTTTTTGTACCTTTTTGCCATTCTGCTGATAGCAGCAGGAATACTGATATTGCCTGCATTTCAGACATGGTTAGCAAATAGCCAACTAGATAAGGCAGGTTTTAATGATACAAATTTAGGCTTTGTATCAGCAAGTTTTGGTAAACTCTCGATCGAGGATTTTTCATTCAAAAAAGATGGTGTCTCTTTCACACTCCCAGCCCTTGATGCAAAACTCCCAGTAATTAATACCCTGCAATCCAAGCAAGCTAATCTTAAGGAGCTTGTAGCTAAAGGCTGGATACTTGATCTAACTAATCAAAAAAAAGCTGAGTTTAACTTTAACACACTAAGTAAATCACTTGAATCATTCTTTAATGCGCTCCCTATTCCAGTTGGTTTATGTATAGATGGAATTGAACTGGATGGGCAAATAATTCTTCCAGGTATTGGCGGTAGGTCTCCTATTCATTCTCACCTTCAAGTAAGTGCTGGCAGGTTGAATATTGAAGGTAAAGGAACTCTTACCTTTAGCTTATCGAGCATATTTGGTGATCCTGAAATGTTAGTTAACGGTATGCATTTAGACGGTACTTTTTCTTTCCAGCTTAATAAACAGCGGCATTTGGAAAGTTACTCAATAAAAGCTAATGGAGTACCAACTGGCACCGCATTCCCGGATGGAACATCCTATGACTTAACATTAGATCGAGATAAAGCTGGTTCTGATGAATATATAACTACTGAAGTTACATCGTCTAATTCTAAACTATTAAAACTGAGGGCTTACATAGATTCATCCTATAGTAAAGTAAGCGGAGTATGGAGTCTTAACGCTGATCAAAATACACTAGGTCATTTTATTTCTGATAAAGCACTTGCTTCATTCAATGCACATGGAAGTGGTACTTTTGAATATGTTGAAACAACTGACGCCTTCACAGTAACAGGATTGTTACACGATGAATTTGACCATCTAGAAGTTCTTAATCCAGATCTTTCAGCTTTAAATCGTATTAAAACTGATTCCGAATTTTCATTTAAAGTAGCAAATAATCAATTCACCCTGCTGAAATTATCAGGGGATCTAGCAACGAATAAAACAATTGCTACCTATAAAATTTATAGACCAATCATTTTAAATACCACAACTTGGAATCTCAATACAGAATTACTTGATAAGGATTTACTACAGCTTACTCCAATAGCCTTGCCTCTAGAATGGATCTCGTGCCTTACAAAGCCTGTACTACTTTCAGGTAAAGATGCTGATGGAGATTTTAGCCTTAAGAAAACAAAGGATGGCTTTAAACTCTCTACTTCAAAACCTTTTCACAGCTCTGATCTTACATTAAATTTTTCTAAGTTTGCGACAATTCCAAACCTAACTAGCTCAACTGAGTTTGAACTTACTTCAAGTAGTGATGGTCTTCATTATACAGTTAAATCACTACAGCTAGATTCAGCTAATATAAACTGGTTAAAAATCTCTGGGGTAGCTTTTAGAGCCAGAGACCTTGAACAGGCATCAACCTTTAATGCAAAAGGTAGTGCGCACCTAAGTGAAATTAAACATTTTTTTACAAATTCAATTATCAGTAGCATCCAAGGAGATTTAATCCAAGGCGATATTAGTGGAACATCAAGCCCAGCATCTACTACTTTTGAAAGTCATTTAGGAATCTCAGGTTTGCAGGATAATACGCATTTTAAAATAGATCCACGCGTAGATTTCTTCCCAAACAATACACAGTCACTTTTCACTACCGTTAGTATTGTACACGGTGATTCTACAAGCGATTTAACTTTCGAGGGTTCTTTAAGCCACGAGCAAAATTTGACTGTATTTGAAGCCAAAGTAACTGGTGATAAAGTAAACACTTCAGACCTTATTTTACTTCACCCTTGCTTATCGCTTCATAAATCCCTGCTTACTCAAGCAGCTAAACCACACGAAGCTTTATGGGGTAAGGTCTCTGGAAGAGTTGTAACAGAATTTGCACATCTAGAAACCGGGGAGCAGAACATAAATGCTTTTTCTGCTATGTTCGAAGTAGAACCTGACCATATTCACATGAAGGGAGCGCGCGGCATTTTTCCAAGTACTCATGGATTTACCTCAGATGGCACACTCAGTTATCAAGATGCCAAAAGCCCTACTTATAGCCTACGTGCTCAGGCAACAATGAATGAACTTCCGAGTAGTGAATTTCTGCTGAAACCCAAGAAAGGTGTAGAACCTATTTTCGAGGGAAAATTTTCGTTTGATGCCGATATTTTAGCTGACGCAAATACTGTGCCCGAGCTTTTCAGCAATGCTACCCGCACCTTACACTTACATAGTACCAGCGGGATAATTCGCCTATTGAAGGTTAATATTGGAGACACCATACCACAAACTGCCTCTGTTATGAGCGATACCTTAGGCACAGTGAGTCAAAAGTTAGGCTCGTTTTTCCAATTGAAAGATCATTTAGAGAAATACAGGGACAATCCAATCAGTCAGAACGCGGATAATGCGATTTCATTAACCAACGAACTCTCTGAAATTGGTTATGATACATTAAAGCTAAATGCTACCATTTCTCCAACTGGCTTAATTAGACTCGATTCCATTAACTTTATTTCAGCAGATGTGCATATCCGTGGTTTTGGTAGTATTTACTCAAAAAATACAGCCTTTGTGGATGCCCCACTTGATTTAAATTTAACTTTGTTAGTTAAAGGTAAAAGTGCAGAGCTTCTTAAGAAAGCGAAACTTGATGCAGTAAATTCATCTGATTCTGGTTTTACGCAACTAAGCCAACCAATTACAATTAAAGGTTCTTTAAATAAATTAGATCAGACTTATTGGCATGATCTATTAGGAAAAGCAGCCAATGTACCTGATTTAGTTCAACCAAAGCCTGCTTCACCAAAACCTAAAACGGCTAAAGAGATTGAAGAATCAAGGACCCTTCAGGATTCTGAACTTGGTTTACTACCCCAATAAGACGGACACAATAGTGACCTGTTGCAGCTAGCTCATGAGGATGAAAATAAAGCCGTGCTTCGTGTTTAGTTTCATCTAACTTATAGTTACCTAGAAACTGTGGTGTAGTGGACGTTGTGCTCGTATAAGTTAATACAAGACTCATACCAGATTTAAGTACAGGTAACTGAGATATAACTGAGACTCCCTGAAGTGTGAGAGGATCCCATGCTACAATACCAAGGGCTTTAACAGCTTTTTTTGATCTACTGGATAGTAAATCAAGCCTTAGGCGGTTTGAGTAGTCCTTTAAATCCAATACTTCTCTTGCATGCAAAATAGCCTGCGCTTCCTGTGTGTTACGTGCAGACTGAAGCTCCAAACGAGTGAGTGATAATTCGTCGTTCATACTGCTCACTTTAAACGATTCTCTCAAGTAAAACGCTCCTTCGTAGATAGCAAGAAATGCAAATACAAAAACAAGCACCCAGGCTAAGTAGGAACGTGTCTGTATGGAATAGGACATAAACAAATAAGTTTTAAGAAAACTAAGACCACATGAGATAAGAGTGCAATCCTGAGAACACAGTTAGCTTACTTTTATATTCAGCTCTAAGAGCTCAGATAGGCTTGAGCTCTTGTTGATTCTAATTTTCAGTACCAACTTGTTCATGGCAACTACAGAACCCCCTACCCGATCTGCTAATTCGCCGCGCCGAATCTTACTGGCTAGTTTAGCTGGTACAGCGATCGAATTTTTTGACTTTTATATCTACGCTACAGCTGCAGTCCTAGTATTTCCGAAGCTTTTCTTTCCTGCATCTGATGCTACCGCTGCTACCCTACAGTCTTTAGCTACATTCGCACTCGCATTTTTTGCTCGCCCTGTTGGTTCTGCCTTATTCGGACACTTCGGTGACCGCATTGGTCGCAAGGCCACCCTAGTAGCTGCCTTACTGACTATGGGGCTTTCTACAGTCGCTATTGGCTTTTTACCGACCTACGCCTCCATTGGTATGGCTGCACCGCTTCTTTTGGCACTGTGCCGCTTGGGACAAGGTTTGGGTTTAGGTGGAGAATGGGGAGGTGCAATACTCTTAGCTACGGAAAATGCTCCTCCTAATAAACGTGCTTGGTACGGAATGTTTCCGCAGCTTGGCGCTCCAGTTGGCTTTATTTGTTCGGGTGGATTATTCTTACTCTTATCTCTTACTTTAACAAACGAGCAGTTTATCTCATTTGGATGGAGACTACCTTTTATTGCCAGTAGCGCCTTAGTTTTTGTCGGTCTTTATGTGCGATTAAAAATTACTGAAACTCCAGCATTTCTCGCGACTTTAAATGAAAATAAACGTGTCGAAGTGCCACTCATTACACTCTTCAAAAGTCATCTTAGAGCTCTTATTTTAGGAACTTTTATAGCGGTAGCCACCTTTGTCTTATTTTATTTACTGACTGTTTTTTGTCTATCCTGGGGTACAACCCATTTAGGCTATAGTCGAAATCAATTCCTAATTATACAAATGATTGGTGTAGTCTTTTTTGGATTAGCCATTCCGTATTCTGCATATCTAGCAGATAAATTTGGTCGAAGAATTACCTTAATTACTGTATCTATTGGTATTATTATATTCGGCCTAGGCTTAGGCACTCTATTTTCAGCAGGAATTCTAGGTATACTCGCTACCCTGATTATTGGATTTATCTTAATGGGAATGACCTACGGTCCGCTCGGCACTTTATTATCAGAACTTTATCCTACCTCGGTTCGCTATACCGGATCATCAGTTAGTTTTAATATGGCTGGCATTTTAGGCGCATCCGCAGCTCCTTATATTGCTACTACACTCGCTATAAAATTCGGCCTTAATTATGTCGGGTATTATTTAAGTGCAGCAGCACTACTTAGTTTAATTTCTATCATTTTAATCCAAGAAACTAAGCACGCTTCCTACGATAAACATTAAACATTAAAAGCCTTAGTCCACACCGCATCATCAAAGCCGGTAAGTTGTACTTTTTCTGATATAACGAAAGGTCGCTTCACTAAGTTACCGTTACCCAACAGCAATGCGAAAGCTTCGGCCTCAGTTAGTGTATCAAAAGTTTTTGCAAGACCTAGTGCTCTATAATCCAGTCCTGAGGTATTAAATAGTTTTTTAAGACTATTCTGGGCCTTTAACATGCGCTTTAATTCTTTAGGACTAGGAGGCGTTTGCCTGATCGCAATTTCAGTAAACAAGTGGCCGTGCTTAGTAAGCCAACGTGTCGCTGACTTACAAGTACTACACTTACTGTAGGTATAGATACGTACCATAACCTACGGAATTAATTATTAGCCTAAGAAAATCTCTTCAGATGTGAAGAAACGAGCAATTTCAGTTACTCCATTTTCAACACTATCGGATGCGTGTACCACATTAGTCATCATATCAGTACCAAAATCGCCACGAATAGTTCCCTTGGCTGCTTTACGTGAATCTGTAGGTCCAAGAAGGTCTCTAACCTGCTGCACCACATTATCTCCCTGTAAAGCTAGTACAATCACAGGACGTGAGCTCATAAAGGCTTCGATTTCTGGGTAGAATGGAAGATGAGCGACATGAGCATAATGCTCACGTAGTACAGCTGGCTTAAGCCGTGTCATTTTGCATCCGATTACCGTAAAACCGGCTTTTTCAAAACGGCTTAAAACCGCTCCGACATTACGCTTTTCCATGCAATCAGGTTTAAAAATAATCAGGGATTTTTGCATATGAACATAAGAATATAGAGACTCTTAGCTTAGAAGGAAAGCACCTTTTTGTAAGCAGTTGTCCCGTATAAAGATAACCAACGTAGGCCGTTGGTAAGCACTAAAATGGCTTTGTGCGCTGACAGAATTGCAGTGGAACACCCCAAGGATCACGCATCATCACAAGAAAAGACCCGTCTGGTAATGTCTCTTCCTTGAACAGTGTAGCACCGGCCGCAATGAGACTCTCCTCTACTTGCTTTGCATTGGCAGCCACAAAGGCGATATGGAAATTAAGTGGTGGGATTGTAAAATAGTCAGGAGCTACAACCGTTGTGTTTGAATAAAGTTCAATCACAACTCGGTCGGTTTCATCAGCTAAAAATTTAGTGTATGGAGCATGTTCAATGCTGCGTACGATTTTCAAGCCCAAGTGTTGAACATACCACTGCGTTGTCGTGCGTACATCGGCTACATTGATCGCGAAGTGTTCGAATTTCATAAATAGAATTAGTTAACAATAAATTGAGCGATGGATTCAAGTACAGCACTATCGCAGTCATCTAAGACGTAGTGCCCTACATCAGGTAAATATAAAGCTTTAGCTTCAGGAAAACGTTTCCTCCACTGACCATAATAATAATCGTTAAAGCAAAAATCTTTACCTCCCCAAACGATAAACATGGGATTATTTTTAAATTGATTAAGTCCTACTTCGATACCTTCCAGTGTCTTACGACTGCTGTCATTAGATTGCATCGGAATATCTTGCACAAAAGCATTCACCGCAACTCGGTTATTCCAGGAATCATACGGCAGTAAGTAACCTTCTTTTTCGATGACAGTTAATTTCCTCGTGTGCATGGCCATCCACGTTGCAGGCCAGGCAAAACCATTTAGGGCACGTATAAACCATGGACCTAAATAAGGGAGACGGCAGAATGCAATTCGTTTTGAAAGAATTTTGGAAGGAAAGGCAGCTGTATTTAAAATAACAATTTTATCAATTAAGGTGGGATTTCGCACGGCCAGTCCCATTCCAATTGCTCCACCCCAATCATGCACTACTAAATGAACACGTGTAAGACCTAAGGCATTAACAAGGGCCTCAATGTCATCGATACGTGTTTTAAGGGTATATGAATAATCAAGCGGCTTATCTGAAAGCCCCATTCCAATGTGATCAGGAACAATGCAGCGATAAGAGTTGAAAACTCTTGGAATTAACTTCCGATAAAAAAAGGACCAAGTTGGGTTACCATGTATAAATAAAACTGCTTGGTTTGGCTTTGGACTGGTGCCTTCATCTAGGTAACTCATCTTTACACCCCAAGGTGTTAAAAATGACTTAGGCGTATAAGGATATTCCTTTTTAAGATGCTCTGGGATTACTGTATCCATTACCATTCTACTCCTAACATCATACAGTTTAATCCGCTACCTATTCCAAATAAAGCAAGACGGTCGCCTGACTTTATTGCATTTGCTTTCTCTGCATACGCGAGAGTAATTGGCAATGAAGCAGATCCCATATTACCTAAGGTTTCAAACGTTGAAAAATCCTTAGCTAAATCAAGTCCTAAGGTTTCAAAAACGCGGCGTCTATGTACAGCCCCTACCTGGTGTCCAATAAAACGGTCTACATCTGTTTCAGTCCAACCCTGAGTCTGTTTAAAATCGAGCCATGTTTTGTAAGCAAGTTCTACCCCAGCAACAAGCAGTTGCTCAGAATCAGTTTGCATTGCTAGGCCATCACTACCTTCAGAATCGCCTTGGCATAAGGCGCTATGCACGGTTGCCGCTTTAGCTACACCACCCAGTAAGCGGTGCCCGCTGTCCTCTACTAATGAATCATGACAAAGTATCGCAGCAACCGCTCCACACCCAATAGTTAGATTAGCAAAGAAAGGTTTAATCTCATTTCTTGAAAGATTACTTTCATTTAAATGCTTAATGGTGTGCTCAACTAATGGTCTACCATTTTCAGAGGAAACAATCATCGCGCATTTAATCTGACCAGACTCAATCATTCCCGCTGCCATAGTCATCGCATTTAAAAATCCAAGACATGCATTCGAGATATCAAAAATCTGTGCTGTCTCTGGAAGGCCAATCGCAGCATGCGCAAATGAGGCTGTTGCTGGCTCAAGCATATCCCTACACACAGCTGCATGAATAAATAACTCTATACTTTCAGCTTTAAGTTTTGATTTTGCTAGTACAGCTTTACCCGCTTTGGCACTTCCTTCAGATGGGCGCATTTTTTCAGGCCAAACACGCCGCTCCTTAATCCCAGTCATCAATTCTAAACGACCAAATGGAAGTTTTAATTTTTCGTAGACACTGCCTAAACGTTCCTCAATTGCAGCAGATGTTAATACTTCATCTGGAAGTACAACCGCTAAGGATTCGATACATACGTGAGAAAAATGCATAAGTGCGTTACTTAGGTCTGTTTATTTGTCTCACTACGCATCGCCAGACGAATAACTTCTTGATCAAAGTAATTACTACCTAAGCCAGCATCTACAATCAGAGTTGTTCCATTAATACCACTACTTCTTTTGCTGAGTAAAAATAAAGCTGTATCGGCAACTTCTTGTGTTTGAAGATTACGTTTTCTAAACGTTATTTTTTCAGCAAAAAGATAACTTTCTAAATACCCAGGAATACCTGCAGAGGCGCTAGTCTTAAGTGGACCTGAACCAATTACATTAAAACGAACCTCAGTATCAGCACTAAATGATTTAGCGAGGAAGCGCGTACAGGATTCTAACGCAGCTTTGATTGGACCCATGTAGCCATAGTTATCAGGAGTTACCAGTAAGGATGAAATACCTAATGTAACAACGGATGCATCACTTGCCATTTGGCTTTTAAATGCGTTTGCAATTTCTACTAAAGAAAAAGCAGAGATAGCAGAAGCCTGTAAAAAATCTGCCTTTAGTGTCTCATGAAATGGCTTCATTCCAGTTGAGTAATTCGCAAATGCGATGGAATGCACAATACCATCAAGCTTGCCACAATTAGACGCCCTTACTTCAGAGGCTAATTTAGAAATCGAGCCTTCATGTTCTACGTCGCAGATATAAACAGTTTTACCAGCCAGCAGAGTTTCAAGAGATTTCTTACGGGATTCCGATCTTACACTATAAATGACACGAGCACCCTGCTCTTCAAGTGAGCGTGCAATATGCCACGCAACGCTGCGTTTATTCGCTACCCCAAACACTAAGAATGTCTTTTGAGCTATGCCTAAATAGTCGGCCATAGTTAAACCTTAGCTTCTGGAGTCTTCCAGGCGACTGCGAAATCAACAGTAAGGACACGTTTTTCACCTGATTTAACTGAACCTGACATCATTACGAAACCTCCTAATGCCTCTTTTTTCTTCACTTCGATTATAGTGGTTTCCCCAGGAAATACTGGGTTTCTGAAGCGTACATCTCCAATGCGAGCTAATAAGGGAACCCCGGGAGTCCCTGCTTTACCTAATTGCCGTGATAAAAATAGAGCGCCTGTTTGAAATACGGCTTCACACAGAAGCACCCCTGGCGTAATTGGCGCATTAGGATAGTGGCCCTTATAAAAGTCTTCCTCCGCTCTCCAAGTGCGTTTTGCCACGAGACCTTCCTCTGTTTCTGAGATGATTTCATCTACAAACAGAAATGGTGTACGATGCGGAATACGTTCTGTGACTTCTGTGGACATAAGCGGTTATGAGGTTTTTATCTGACGTAAGTGTCGATCTATTTTATTAGCGACTATTACACCATAGTTCATGGTTCCAAGCCAGCCTGACATGATAATTCCAACTGATCCAGCATGGTACATACCAGGAACTTTATCAGGTAAATCCATGGATACTTTAAGTCCTTCAAACTTAGTGCCAAACGATGTACCTGAAGTATGAGTTGTGTATCGCTCTATGGTCCGCGGTGTTGCAGCTTCTTTCCAATCAATCTTTAATCTTACATCAGGAATATATACTTCAAGAGCAGTGATAGATTCGTCAATCAATCTCTCCTTTTCTTTAGCATACTGCTCGTCAGATAAGTGCTGCCAATCTGAATACTTAGCATTAATAGAAACAACTACGGAGTACCTATCAGAACCGGGACGAGTCTCTGGATAATATAGTGAGAACGTGCGGCTGGTGGTATGAAGAGACGTTAATTCTTCAGTATTTAAATGAGGACTTTGGGAGGTAAATACTAAATCGCCTATATGGGGAATAGATTCCCCTTTCTTAATTCCTAGATAAACTTGGCAAGAGGTTGAATTAAGTCTCACAGCTTTACCCTCTGCTGCATAATCTTTAGGTAAATTAGCTTCACCTAAAAGACGAAACAGTACGTTTTTTAAATTCGAATTTGAAAGTACTGCTTTTGCACGGATGGTTCTCCCACTTTTAGTGACTACACCGCACGCCACTTTAAGACCATTAACCTCTTCAACGAGAATTTTTTCAACAAGTACTTTCTTGCGAAGCTCAACTCCATTTTTCTTTAACTCTTCGGTCATCTTTTCAACTAAAAGATCAGAGCCACCTTGAAAAGTATAGATGCCTGATCCCATAAAATTGGTGAAAACGATACCATAGGCGATTGCGGGATCATCCAGTGAAGAACCATTGGCAAAACTGATCGGCTCTAGAAGTAGCCGCTGTACATCTTCTCTACCGGGAAAGAATCTGTTAAATAATTCACGAATTGTTTCCTGATTGTGATCAAAGAAATTCATGCCCGCTAAGTAGGCATAGAATTGATCAACAACTTGTCTATCCACCTTTAATTCTTCTACTAAAACGCGTGTGTAGTCCTCTTTTGTGAACGTCGTTTTCACATTCATTTGAGGATTAATAAAACGAATATCTCGCAAAGGAACGATACGATCGGAAATATCTTTATTCCAATACTTCCTGCATGATTTAATCATTCCAATTGGAAAACCATGTAAGGAGATATCAAAAATATGTCCACCTTTGCGAGTAAACCATGTAGCTAGTCCACCAAACTGATAATGGTGCTCAAGCAGTAAGACTTTCCATCCAGCCTTAGCTAAATAGTTTGCTCCGGTCATTCCTGCTAAGCCACTGCCTATTACGATGACATCATATTCATCAGCAACTCCTTTAAGCCAGTCGTAAGCCATAGTGTGTACGTGAAGCTTTAAGCCTCTACGCCCCCTTTAGTCAGTATATGTGTATTGGCCATTGTGACACCACTAAGCATTGCTCCTATTATTCCTAAGAAGCCTTGATCAGTCCCACATAAATATAAATTACTAATCGCAGTTGTCCCTGATATATTCTTAGTGGGTGATCCGTAAATTGCTCCATTTAAGTGACCAGTAAAGCGTTTCACTGTTTTCGGAGTAAACATATCACTTTGAATAAGTGATCCTTTAAGCTGATGCTCATTTGCGCTAGGATAATACTTTAAGGCACTCCGCTGCATCTGCATATACCACGCCTCTTTATCAGCTTTGTATTTTTCGTCGGATAAATTTGTCCACAAAGAATAATTAGCAAGACAAGTAATCTTAACTATGCCTTCTGGCATTTTACGATCCGCCCCGAAGATGAAATTATTGGGAATACAAACTACTCCGCAGCGTGTATCAATCTGCGTTTTGGGTGCTGAGTAATCGAGGCGATCAGAGTCGTTAAAAAAAAGTGCTGTATCTTGCCCGAAACCTAATTCTAACGGTTCACCCTTATACACTGAAATTGTTTCAGCAAAACTGATACGTCCTTCAGTTACATGAGGTGATGACTGTAAATTAGAATCCGCGTTACTTTGGTTATCAATTAAAGCAGTTGTTTCTAAAGCACCGATGGATGATAGCACAACGTCTGCAGTTATTTCTTCTTCACTATCGAGAATTAAAACAGAAACTTTGCCTGCATTAACTTTAATCCGCTTTACGCCACATTTCATGCGGCGCTCACCACCACCAGCCCTGTATTTATCCAGCAGTACTTTTATTAAAGGTCTTATTCCATCAAAAGGTCGTGCAAGTCCTTCCAGAATTGATGCCTGAAATAACATCGCAAACTGACTGTAGCTCATGTCGCCCTCTTGAGCTGAACCATAAAAAAGAGGTACACATAAAAGCATATCCTCGAGTAAAGGATCATGGATAAATTCTTTAATTACGGCGCGAGCAGAAAGAACTGGTGCTTGCGGTGTATAATCGGTGGCTTTAATTCGTTCAACTAACCGTTTTAGTCCGTCTACTTCCAAAGGGAAATGTTTCGCAACTTCTGATTCAAAAAAAGCAAACTGGTTATTAAAATTAAGCGTTACTGGCTGTGATTTACCAAATGTAATGCGCGACTGACGCTGTTCACATAGATCAAGTTCAGAGCGGTCAATGCGCAGTTGTCTAAGTACTCGAGATAGGGCTGTTCCTCTAACCCCTTGCGGCACATAATTAGTTACAGCATGAAGCCCTACATCAAACTTTCTGCCATTAATACTATAAAAACTATTAAGACCACCTGGTGCATTATGGCGTTCAAAGATACATACTTTTTTCCCAAAGTGCGCCAAGCGTACACCAGCTGCGAGGCCAGATAGACCCGCTCCCAGGATAACGACTTCGTAATGCGAACGTGAGTTCAACGCTTCGCTTCGAGCGCGTTGAATTTTGGAGTCAAATATTCAGCGCAGCTATCTAAAGATGCTAATTTACCGTATTCAGCCTCTGGTACTTCAATACCGTGGCGTTTTCTAAGTTCCATAACGATATCCAGAAAGTCCATACTATCGAGCTGCACTTGATCACGTAAGCGAAGATCGCTCTTCAAATTCGATAGATCTTCGTCCGGCGCAATGTCGGCAATAATATCTAGTACAGCTTTCTTAGTTTCGTCGTTGGTCATAGTTAAGAGCGAACCATTAACTATGCCACATACTTGCAAACGATCAATGTAGAATTTATGCCTAACATACCGAAGGAATTATTAAGGATAGTATCCACTTTCGAGACGCGTTTAGGTGCATTAAGCACCAAACCGGGTAAATCACATAAAGGATCCAGATTTTGAACATTTATTGTAGGATGAACGATAGAATCCGTAAAAGCGGGTAAATTACCTGCTAATTCCAGTGCTCCAGCAGCCCCCATCGTATGCCCAATGAAGCTTTTCGTGTTATTAATCGATGTTGTGGGGCATCCCTCACCGAAAACAGCCCTAATAGCCTCACACTCCTGAATATCACCCTGTGGGGTTGCAGTTGCGTGGGTATTAACAATATCTACGTCTTTAGACTCTATTTGGGCATTGGTTATAGCCCGGCGAACGCATTCAGCCTGGCGAGTTGGGTTAGGCAGGACGTAGTCACTGGCGTCACTATTAACGCAGTAACCGGCTATTTCCCCATATATCTTAGCATTACGCTTAATAGCATCCTCAAGACGTTCTAATGTATAAAGACATCCGCCTTCAGAAACCACGATTCCGTTACGATCCCTATCGAATGGGCGGGAGGCTTGCTTGGGGTCTACGTGGGCTGCTAGTGCACCCTGTGACTTAAATCCAGCAAAGATACCAAAGGTATGAATACTCTCACTGACTCCTCCGCAAATGGCTACATCGACTTCTCCTAAACGGAGCATTTGAGTCGCATGAATAAGTCCTAAATTCCCTGCAGCACAGGCAGCTCCAATGGTGTATGCGGGGCCTGTAATCCCTAAATTAAGAGATACCTCACCCGCTGGATTATTAGCTACAGTTCTAGGGTTGTGATAGTGAGACCAAAATTTAGTGTCATAGCCGAACTTAGAAATAGCATAGACTTCATTCTCAGTCTCTACGTTTCCGTGTTCTGTGCAGCCAATGTAGATACCCACTCTGTCTGTAGAAGTATTGGTAAAGTCAAGGCGGCTATCAGCCATCGCTTCTCTTGCACAGTAAATACTAATACTTCCAGCGCGAGTACCTACCCTAAGTTCTTTTTTCTTTTGATGCCTAAGGGGATCAAAATGACATACCCCAGCTGGGTGTCTTCCCATGTAGCGTACATCAATAGTCTCTACCCCTGATACTCCGCCAAGCAAACTCCTGCGGAATTCTTCTAGAGAATTACCGTTGGGGGCTGTTAGGCCTATACCAGTGATAACTATGCGAGTGTGCTTCATGTAAGAGGACGTAAGGCAACCGTAAGCTAACCTGATTTAGGCGCTGACGGAAAGCATTTAAGGAAGGCTTGTTTTTAATTCAACACAATGCCTAACTTATTACCTATCATGAACGTACTTGTTGCCGGAGGTGCAGGTTATATCGGAAGTCACTGCGTAAGACAGCTCATTTTAGCCGGTCATAAGCCTATTGTGGTAGATAATTTAGTCTACGGGCACATAAAAGCAGTGCCTAAAGGAACCCCATTTTACACAGTAGATCTTCATAATGAGGCTGAACTAACCCGCATCCTTAAAGAAGAAAAGATAGATATTGTGATGCACTTTGCTGCTTACTGCTATGTAGGTGAATCCGTTACTGATCCCTTTAAGTATTATCAAAATAACGTAGCTGCAACACTGAGTCTACTTAGTGCAATGCGTTCTGCATCAGTTCTTAAGTTCGTTTTCTCATCCACATGTGCGACCTTTGGAATTCCTAAAGTGCTTCCCATGGCTGAGGACGCACCCCAGAAACCGATTAGTCCTTACGGCCAAACAAAACTGGATGTTGAAAATATATTAAAAGCTGCAGCCCACGCGTATGGTTTTAGTTTTGCAGCCTTTAGATATTTTAATGCAGCAGGTGCTGCTTCCGATGGCAGTATAGGTGAAGACCATAGTCCTGAAACTCATTTAATCCCAATAGCCTTTGATGTCGCTATGGGTAAAAGACCGCACTTAGAACTCTACGGAACAGATCATCCTACTGCAGATGGAACATGTTTACGTGACTACGTTCATGTTGATGATTTAAGTAGAGCACACATAGCTGCTTTTAATAAATTAGATAAACCAGGAACTGGTTTATTTTATAATTTAGGAACAGGCAGACCTAGTTCTAATCGCGAAGTAATCAGTGCAGTGGAGCGAGTTACTGGTCGGAAGATTTTAGTTATCAACAAACCTAAACGACCAGGAGATCCAGCCACACTATTTGCAAATTCATCTAAAGCTAAAAATGAATTAGGTTGGATTATTGAATACCCAACGATAGATTCCATAGTAAGAACAGCCTGGGCATGGCATAAAAATAACCCAGACGGTTACGGCGACAAAAAAGCCTAAGTTTTAAATCTTTTTGCTAGTGCAGCTTTAGTTATACCAAGTAGTGCGGCAGCCTGCTTAGGATCTTTTGCTACAGCACGTGTTACCATTTCCGATGAAATTTGCTCAAGTATGGGAGAGCCAGATTTCTCGAAATGATTAAAAATAATATCAAGCGCTGTCTTCACTGATACATCATCGACTAACGATGCAGGTGATTGAGTAGAGGCTTCTGCACTTAGCTGAGTTCCATCCAGTGCTTGAATTTCTGGTGGTAAATCCTTCACCACAATTGCATCCGTTTGTGCAATAACTGCACTGCGGTAAATTGTATTCTCTAGTTCGCGTACATTTCCTGGCCATGTATGTTTTACTAGAAGCGTCATTGCTTCAGGCGAAACGCGTGTTGCTTTGGCTTTACGTTGTTTGACTAAATTCTGGAGACAGAAATCAACAATCTGTGGAATATCGTCCGGTCTTTCTCTTAAGGAAGGCATACGGATACGAACGACATTCAAGCGGTAATACAAATCTTCACGAAATGTCTTAGCCTTAACCATTGTCTCTAAATCTTTATTAGTCGCTGCAATAATACGTACA
>Ga0194047_10000473_pt1 | contig 27252 bp, 26 predicted proteins | sample JunL225m_MetaG_2_FD_160070 | JGI IMG/M metagenome (GOLD analysis project Ga0194047, IMG submission 160070) | Anoxic zone freshwater microbial communities from boreal shield lake in IISD Experimental Lakes Area, Ontario, Canada - Jun2016-L221-5m | ecosystem: Environmental > Aquatic > Freshwater... | reverse complement strand
TCGGCCATTTTGCCCGAGTCGTACTCGTTCATTTGACAGCCAAAGGTTTTGATATAGAGCTTTTTCATATGCCGTTCTCAGGTTTATAACTGGGGGCCAAGCTTAGATTTTACTGTTTTATAAAACTCGGTAGGCCAGAATCGCTACTACCGTGGGTGGGAATGCTGCAATGAGGAGGTACAGCGCTGAAACTGCGCCATTAGGAAAGTGATGACGCAAAATGGCAATCCCCGCTGGGTTGGGCGCATTGGCAATGACGGTAAGACCACCACCGGCAACTGCACCACCAACTAAAGCTAGCTTGAAATCTAATGAAGTGTCAGAGACTAATGAACCTAAATAAGTTAAGGCTGCATTATCAGTAATCGCGGTGAGTGCAAGGGCACCATAAAACACTTCTGTAGGGCTCATCTTTCCCAAAATAGGTTGAAGCCACCACCCTTGTAATGAGCCCAGTACTACTAGGCCAGCCAAGAAGAAACCAACCAATAGCGCTTCTCTCAGAATGAGGGGGCTTTGATGTTTTGGGTAAGCAGTTGTATAGCCAATAAAAAATAGCAGTATCCACATGAAAATGACAGGATCATGCGCAAAGACAACGACCCCAAGCAAAAATAGCAGATGCATTAAGACAACCACCGGCGGAATTTTTGCTTGCTTAGCTCCTGGAGTGGGGTCAATCAGTTGGCGATGAAATAAAACTGTCGCTCCTAAGGCATTGATAAAAATTGCAATGCAAGATTCAATACCGAAGTGAGTAAACATGAACGCTGAACTCCAGTCCCAGGTTGTGGCAACCATGAGAACCGGTGGCGCGGCAAAGTTTGTAAGAGTTCCGCCAATAGAAATATTGACGAAGAGAACGCCTAAAGTTCCAAACAGAAGGGCGTTGGAACATTTGTGTCGATATACTAGATCACGCAATAGAAAGGCTGCGAGAGTCATCGCAGCAGCCTCCGTAATCAGTGAGCCTAGCAATGGTGTGATAGCCAGAGTTAAAAAATACAAAGCAGGCCCACTTCTGATGCGTAAGATGAGTTGCAATATATTGGAAAGCACGTGTAAAATTTCTGTAGAGATATACAGGATAGGTTTGCTGCCAGCCACAATCATGATGGCAAAAACAAATAAAGGCTCTGTAAAGTTCCGCTTGCTTAAAAAAGTTTTCGCAGTATTTAAATCATTTGTAAAGCACATGAAAATGATCAGAATGGCTGCCCAAAAGCCAAATACAATTTCGACTTCGCCAAGAAGGTGCCAAAGGCCAGCATGGGTTGGAGATTTTTTGGCGAGAGCCTCAAAATAACCAGTGCAAAAGGTATGTAAAACTGCAATTGCAAAAATGATGCTTGCGCCAAGTTCAATAGAGGTAAAGTTCATAGCAGCATGGTAGCAGGTGAATCAATATATTAAGACCTTGGCACTTTAGGAGTTTTTGATGAAATTAAAGATTGGTTATGAAGCGCTAATTACTCAGGCAATGGCTCAAATTGAGACGGTTCCATTGGATGAGGCCCAAGCCTTATTGGATGATCCGAATAACGTTTTTGTAGACATTCGTGACATACGCGAATTAGAGCGCGAAGGAATGATTCCGAACGCTTTGCATGCACCTAGAGGAATGTTGGAGTTTTGGGTAGATCCAGAAAGCCCCTATTACAAACCTATTTTTGGAGAGGATAAACGCCTCATTTTGTATTGCGCATCTGCTTGGCGCTCTGCATTGGCAACTGAGACCTTGCAAAAGATGGGGGTGCCCAAGGTGTGTCACTTGGAAGGTGGTTTTAGTGCGTGGAAGAAAGCCCAATTACCTACTGCTAAAAAAGTCAGTAAACCCCCTTCTGCATAAATGTAAGATGAATCAAATCATTAACGATATTCCATTCATTTGAGGTAAATATGAGAAAAGTAGAGTCACGGTTTGGCGAAGGGCCCCTGCAGCAAAAGCTTACTGCTGGTGAGCTCGAATTTTTATCTGATGCAGAAATTTCTAAGGGTGGTAGCAATACTGGCCCTAGTCCTCATGAATATTTAGGAGCAGCCTTAGCAGCCTGCACTTCAATGACCTTAAAGATGTATGCGGGGCGCAAAGCGATACCCTTAGAAAACGCAATTGTGACGGTCGATATTGAGCGAATCGACGATATTGAAACGCTAAGTCGTGATATTCAGCTCATTGGAAATCTCAGTGCAGAAGAAAAAGAGCGCTTAATCGAGATTGCAAATAAGTGCCCTATTCATAAGGCGCTTACTGGGCAGATCCAAATAAAAACCCAGCTTGTAAATTAATACAAGCTGGGCGGTTTTTGATGCAATACTTGCTACTAACTTAGTTAGGGGCTTTAGCAGGTTGATTATTTTTACCAGCGTTATATCCAGAGTTGTATTGAGAAGCCTGCTCTTTTTTGTAAGAGTCATATACATAGCCCGAAGCAGCGCCAACTGCTGCACCACCAACCGCACCCCAAATTGGATTGCCGTGGAAAATAGCTGTGCCCACTGCACCTGCAGCAGCGCCAATACTAGCGCCTGAAAGAGTGCGCTGTTCTGTGTTGCTCATGTTTGAGCAGCCAGCAATAGCTAATGTTGCTGCAGTAATTGCCATAATTTTTTTCATATCAACTGATCCTTTAAATATATTTTGAATGAGCTAAGTGCTTGACTTATTTCTTGGCGCAAGGAAAGCGTTCAGCCATAAATCCCAAGAAAACACCCGCTGCCGGTTTATCGGCGACTTGTTGATTTGCTTGCGCAAACTTTACGAACTCGCTAATAACGTCATCGCGTGCTGGAGCTGGTTGCTTAACGCAAATAAATGGTTTGGCGCGTTGTGGGTGACGAGTTGCTAAATAGGTTTCATAAACAGCGGTAGTAAAACCAATACAAAAGCTACGAGAATCTGGGCTTGCAGGAGTTTTACAAGTATTTGCAAGTTCCTGCGTGCTAAGCACTTTGATGGTTTCTTGGGCCTGGGCTAGGCCAGAAATTGCGGCTAAAGCAGCCAAAACGACGAGGACTTTCTTCATGGGTTCTCCCTTAGGTGTATGTAAAAAGATCATAAACCATAAGTTAGGCTATTTAATGCACTAAAAAGGTGCAATGTGCACTTTTTTGGGTTTATTTCTTCCCCATAATGATGCAAAAAACTAGAAGGGGTAATTTCATGGAAATTTTGAAATCAGGCAGTGATGTTTTGTTTATTTTGCTGGGCGCCATTATGGTGCTTGCTATGCATGCAGGTTTTGCATTCCTTGAATTGGGAACGGTAAGAAAAAAGAACCAGGTGAATGCCTTAGTCAAGATCTTGGTGGATTTTGCTGTTTCGACCATCGCCTATTTTTTTATTGGGTACAGCATTGCATACGGTGTGAATTTTTTCTCAGGCGCTGAATTACTTGCCGAGAGAAATGGCTATGAGTTAGTAAAGTTTTTCTTCTTACTGACTTTTGCTGCCGCTATCCCAGCAATTATTTCTGGTGGAATTGCAGAGCGCGCTAAATTTAATCCGCAGCTCATTGCTACATTTGTAATAGTAGGTTTTGTATATCCCTTCTTTGAGGGAATTGCATGGAACCAGCATTATGGTATTCAGGCATGGATCAAGGGTTTCACTGGTGAAGAGTTTCATGACTTTGCTGGTTCAATAGTGGTGCACGCAGTCGGCGGCTGGATCGCTCTCCCCGCAGTGATTCTTTTGGGCGCACGTCGCGGTCGTTATACCAAAGAGGGGCAAATTTCTGCTCATCCGCCCTCAAGTATTCCTTTTTTAGCTTTAGGTGCTTGGATTCTGGCAGTAGGTTGGTTTGGCTTTAATGTGATGAGTGCACAAACGATTGACAAAATTAGTGGTTTAGTTGCTATGAATTCTTTAATGGCAATGGCTGGCGGAACCATAGCAGCTTGGATTGTGGGACGCAATGATCCTGGCTTTACTTATAACGGACCACTCGCTGGTTTAGTCGCTGTTTGTGCTGGCTCTGACTTAATGCATCCACTTGGCGCTTTATTTGTTGGTTTGGTAGCGGGCGGGTTATTTGTTTATATGTTCACCTTGGTGCAAAACCGTTGGAAGATTGATGATGTTCTGGGTGTTTGGCCCTTGCATGGTCTTTGTGGACTTTGGGGTGGCTTAGCCGCGGGTATTTTTGGAGCAAAAGCACTCGGCGGAATTGGTGGAATAAGCTTTACTGCCCAACTCATTGGTAGTGCTCTTGGGGTAGGCATTGCTTTGCTAGGAGGTTTTATAGTGTACGGAACTCTGAAGGCAGTCTTAGGTATTCGGATGTCACAAGAAGAAGAATACGAAGGTGCCGATTTAAGTGTCCACCGCATCTCTTCTAGCCCAGATCGTGAGCCTAACTGGTAGATTGAACTTAACAATATATAGCCCTGATTCATACTTATAATGAGTCATGGCTATATTTGAACTAGACGGAAACGCTCCTCAATTAGGCGAGGGAGCTTGGATTGCTGAGAGCGCAGAAGTGATTGGCAAAGTTGAGCTTCACAAAAACGCCAACGTTTGGCCGCAGGTAGTGATTCGAGGCGATAACGATCTTATTCAAATCGGTGAAGGCAGTAATGTGCAAGACGCTTCTGTTTTGCATACCGATCCAGGATATGAACTCATTATTGGTAAGCATGTCACAGTAGGGCATAAAGTTATGCTCCATGGTTGTCACATTGGTGATGGCAGCCTCATCGGTATTGGCGCTGTTATTTTGAATGGCGCCAAGATTGGTAAGAGCTGTTTAGTTGGCGCTGGTGCTCTCATTACTGAAGGCAAAGAGTTTCCAGATGGATCAATGATTATCGGCTCTCCAGCCAAAGCAGTGAAGTTACTAACGCCCGAACAAATTGCTGGTATCGAAGATATTGCTAGGCGTTATGTCAAAAACGCTCAGCGTTATATCAAAACGCTTAAGAGAATTGCTTAATTTCTTCGCTACTCAACGCTGAGCTTTAACTCTTTAGCCAAACTACTGTAGTCAATAATTTCTTTGCTAATCCGCGTCTTTAATTCTGCTGGGGTGCTTGGCATCGGTTCAATACCAAGTGCTTGCAGCTGTTTGCGCATCTCCGGATCGTTCAGTACAGTCACAATCGCGCGATTGAGTTTATCAATGATGGCCTGATCAGTGCCAGCCGGGGCCATCAAACCATTCCAAGTACCTACATCAATTGCAACTCCCGATTCAATTAGAGTGGGTACATTCGGTAGAGCACTAGAACGTTTCGCAGTAGTTACGGCTAACGCCTTTGTTTTTCCATCTTTAATGTGAGGGAGCGCGGAAGGAATCGTATCAAACATCACAGATACCTGACCCCCCAGTAAATCCACAACGGCAGGCGCACTTCCACGATAAGGGATGTGGGTAAGGTTGGCACCAGTTTTAATCTTGAACGTTTCTCCAATGAGATGGTGTGCGGAGCCAGGGCCTACTGAAGCGTAATCATATTTATCGGGATTGGCTTTAGCAAGCACAACCAATTCTTTGATGTTATTGGCTGGAACAGATGCATTGATTACTACCACATTAGGAATCATTCCCACAGTTCCGATTGGGATCAGGTCTTTATCAATACGGTAATTGAGTTTAGGGAAAACAGATTGAGCAATTGTGAGATGTAAGGTTCCCATCAGTAAGGTGTATCCATCAGGTGCTGACTTTGCAACAAAATCAGCACCAACAGTACCTGATGCGCCAGACTTGTTTTCAATGATGATGGATTGTCCAAGAACTTTGCCAAGTGCCGGCCCTAGGTTGCGAGCCATTGCATCCGTGCTGCCTCCAGCCGGAAACGGGATCACTATTTTTATAGGGCGATTTGGGTAGTCATTGTCTGGGGCAGCAATTGTATGGAAGCATGGCATGAGTGCGATAGCTATTACTAGACCAATATATTTACAACTTACTAAATATTTCATTGTCTGCCCTAGGTAGTTCTTCATTGAGCTGCCGAAATTTGAATTAGCCTCTGCCAACAAAAGGCATCTTCGTTGCCATGATTGTCATCGAGAGAATATTGCTCTCTAGAGGTAGTTGAGCCATATGCAACACCGCTTCTCCAACGTGATCTACATCCATACGCGGTTCAACCTTGATGGATTGATCAGCTTGCATGATGCCAGCAGCCATCCGCTCAGTCATTTCGGTTGCAGCATTGCCGATATCGATTTGACCGCATGCAATATTAAATGGCCGTCCATCTAAAGAAATAGTTTTGGTAAGGCCGCTGATTCCATGCTTAGTCGCAGTGTAGGGTGCCGACATTGGTCGGGGAGCGTGGGCAGAGATTGAGCCATTGTTAATAATTCTCCCGCCTTGAGGAGATTGGGCTTTCATCATCCGAATTGCTTCTTGTGAGCATAAGAAAGCGCCGCACAGGTTTGAATTGACAACATTCATCCATTGCTCGTAGGTTAAATCTTCCATCGGAATTGCTGGCGCACCAATACCTGCATTATTAAACAGCACATCGATGCGACCAAAGCGCTCTTTAAGGGCGGCAAATAATTGCTTTACTTGCTCTGGCTTGCCTACATCACAAGCAACTGCTAGACAGTTTTCACTTGTTCCTCCAATATCAGTAATGGCTTTTTGGAGTTTCTCCAGATTACGCCCAGTGAGGACGACTTGATAGCCGCCTTTGAGGAGCGCTTTTGCTGCTGCTCTACCAATACCTACCCCAGCTCCAGTGATGAGCGCTACTTTATTGTTAATTTGTGACATGACTTTCTTCCCTATATTTGTTTTGGTAATGGTAAAGCAGTTTTATAGCGTACCTGTTTTAAGGCAAAGCTGGAGCGAATTTTTTCGATTCCCGATATTGGCGTTAGTTGTTCTAAGATAAATTTTTCGAGTGCGCCCATATCGGCTACTGCAACACGGATGAGGTAGTCGCTATCCCCCGTCATGAGATAGCATTCCATCACCTCATCATGTTCTGAGATGCGCTGTTCAAATAGTGCCAAAGCCTCTTTAGATTGCTCTTTGAGGCTAATAGAAATAAACACATTTAATCCAAGCCCCAGAACCTTGGGATCTGCCAGAGCAACATAGTTTCTGATGATGCCCTTATCTTTGAGCGCCTTGACGCGCATGAGACAGGGAGATGGTGATAAATGCACGCGCTTTGCTAGCTCCACATTGCTGTGCGAACTATCATTTTGTAGCTCATTTAAGATTCTGATATCTATCGTATCTAGCTTCATAAAATACCTTAAAAAGTGATTTATTAAGCATATTATGCTGATAATTATGATTTTTTACCATTAATTAGCATCCTATTTTGCCCTTTATCGAACAAAATAAACTCTTAAGATTACTTTTTTGTTGGGGGAGCTGTGGGTATCGGGCTTGTATTTTCAGAAACTGAGAATTCGCTACGGATTGGCGATTCAGCTCAAAAGCATTCCGCCATGGTTGGGCCTGACTTTTGGGCTAGCCCTTCAGCAAGAAAATTTGCCCGTGAATTTGGTGTCGATATTAAACAAGTGAAGGGCAGTGGCCAAAGAGGCCGCATTACTAAAGAAGATATTGGGCAATTTATTAAGCGCTCAATGTTAGCAAAAGAAAGCGCGCATTCTCCAACCCCTCAAGGTATTGCAGGATTTGATCTCTTACCCTGGCCCAAAGTCGACTTTAGCAAGTTTGGAGAGATAGAGCGTCAAGCACGTAGCCGCATTCAGAAAGTTTCAGCTGCAAATCTCGCGCGTAACTGGGTCATGATTCCCGCATTGACTTATCATGATGACGCAGATATTACAGATCTTGAACAGTTTCGTGCCGCATTAAATAAAGAGAATCAAAAAAATGAAGTGAAGATTACTTTATTGGCCTTCTTGATGAAAGCAGCCGTTGCCGCATTAAAGAAGTACCCTACACTTAATGCTTCCCTTGATGGTGATGATCTTATTTTAAAAAAATATTTTCATATTGGGTTTGCGGTTGATACCGAAGGCGGTCTGGTGGTTCCAGTCATTCGCAATGTGGACCAAAAAGGCCTCATAGAGATTGCAAAGGAGACGGCCGCACTAGCAAAGCTAGCTCGTGAAGCTAAGTTGAAACCCGATCAGATGCAGGGCGCCTCTTTTACGATCTCTTCATTAGGCGGCATTGGTGGTACTTACTGCGCTCCGATTGTGAATGCTCCTGAAGTCGCCATCTTGGCAATAAATAAGTCTGCTATGAAACCTATTTGGGATGGAGACCAGTTTGTTCCTCGCCTCATTTGTCCGCTTTCGATGACCGCCGATCATCGCGTCATTGATGGCGCCTTAGCTACACACTTCACCACTTATCTCACTCAGTTATTGGGTGATTTTCGTAAGGTTACCTTGTAAATTTACAGTATTAAAAGTTACCTAGGAATTTTTCATGAACGCCCCTGACATAAAAAAATATCTCAATCTTGAGCACGTAGATACCGATCCCGCAGAAACTGCAGAATGGAATGATGCTTTTATGGATCTATTGGCCTCGGGTGATAGTGCGCGCGCCAAATTCATTTTGGATAATTTAGTAAAACTGGCTAACAAAAACCAAATTAATTGGGTCCCTGATTTAGTTACTCCATATATCAATTCCATTCCAGTAGATGAGCAACCACCCTTTCCTGGAGACCTTGCGGTTGAAGAAAAGCTCGCCTCGCTCATGAGATGGAATGCACTCGCTATGGTGGCAAAAGCTAATGAGGCTTATGGAGAGTTGGGGGGTCATATTGCTAGTTATGCCAGTGCTGCCGATTTATTTGAGGTTGGGTTTAACCACTTCTTTCGTGCCAGAACTGAGGGTGGAGATGCAAAAGAGCGTGGTGATTTAGTTTTCTTCCAGCCACATAGTGCTCCAGGAGTATATGCACGTGCTTACTTAGAGGGAAGACTGACAGAGAATGATCTAGCGCATTACAGACGCGAGATTACTGCACCTGAATCTGGAGCAAGAGGCTTATCAAGCTATCCACATCCGTGGTTGATGCCTGATTTTTGGCAATTTCCAACAGGTTCAATGGGTATTGGACCTATTAGCTCGATTTACCATGCGCGTTTTATGCGCTATCTCAGTGATCGCAAATTATTAGACTGCTCTACTAGAAAAGTATGGGGTGTATTCGGCGATGGCGAGATGGACGAGCCAGAAAGTATGAGCGCCTTGACCCTAGCCTCTAGAGAAAAGCTCGATAACTTAGTTTGGGTAGTCAATTGCAACTTGCAGCGCTTAGATGGTCCAGTGCGTGGCAATGGCCGCATTATTGACGAGCTCGAAAAATTATTCCGAGGCTCTGGTTGGAATGTGATTAAGTTGGTTTGGGGTAGCGATTGGGATGGCTTATTTGCAAGAGATACAACGGGAGCATTGGTAAAAGCTTTTGCGCAAACCGTTGATGGACAAATGCAAACATTTGCCGCAAAGGACGGTGGCTTTAATCGTAAAAACTTTTTTGGTCAAAACGAAGAGTTAGCTCGTCTTGCACAAGGTATGACGGATGAACAAATTGATCGACTCAAAAGAGGGGGTCATGATTTAGTCAAAATTCATGCAGCCTATCAGGCCGCTGCCAATCATGTAGGTCAGCCAACCGTGATTTTGGCCCATACCAAAAAAGGCTATGGCATGGGTAATGCTGGTCAGGGAAAAATGACTACCCATAGTCAGAAAAAGTTAGATGATGAAGCTTTGATTGAATATAGAAATCGTTTTAACTTGCCCTTAACGGATGAGCAAGCAACAAGCCTCACATTTTTTAGGCCTGATGAAGCTAGCGAAGAACTGAGATATTTAAAAGAACAGCGCAATAAGCTTGGCGGTCAATTGCCTAAGCGTTATTCAGAATGTGAGCAGTTAAATGTCCCTGATATCACTTCTTATGCAAGCTTTGCAATCAAGGCTGAAAATAAAGAGATGTCGACCACGATGGCTTTTGTACGCATGCTTGGTAATTTACTAAAAGATAAAGAGCTTGGTCCTCGAGTAGTACCGATTGTTGCTGATGAGGCACGCACTTTTGGGATGGCTAATCTATTTAAACAGGTGGGGATTTACTCGAGCGTTGGTCAACGGTATGAGCCAGAAGATATTGGCTCAGTACTGAGCTATCGTGAGGCGTTAGATGGACAAATTTTGGAAGAAGGGATTAGCGAAGCGGGTGCGATTGCTAGCTGGACTGCAGCAGCAACTAGCTACAGCGTGCATGGCATTGCAATGCTACCTTTCTATATCTACTACTCTATGTTTGGTTTTCAGCGCATCGGTGATGCTATCTGGGCTGCTGCTGACCAACGCGCCAGAGGATTTTTGTTAGGCGCAACCTCTGGTAGAACAACTCTAGGTGGTGAAGGTTTGCAGCACCAAGATGGCAGCAGCCAGCTCGTTGCTGGAACTATTCCCAATTGCAAGGCATATGACCCTGCGTTTGCTGGAGAGCTTGCCGTGATTGTTGATCAAGGCATGCGCGACATGTTAGTTGATCAAAAAGATTTGTTCTACTACATTACGCTCATGAATGAGAACTATGCGCAACCTGATTTGCCGCAGGGCGCAGCTGAAGGAGTGATTCGGGGCTGCTACAAACTAAAGACTGTGAATGCCGTTAATGGTGACAGTAAGCCTTCTGTAACTTTGCTTGGTTCTGGAGCCATTATGACTGAGGTATTAAAGGCGGCAGACATGCTTTCTAATGCTGGAATCAATGTCGATATCTTTAGTGTGACCAGTTGGAGTGAGCTCTCTAGGAATGGTAAGGCTAAAGAGCAGGCCAGACTTTCAGGTAAATCTGATGCCGAACAAGCATTTATTACTCAAGTACTCACACAAGGTCGCGGCCCCATCGTAGCAGCTACAGATTATGTGCATGCGCTTCCGGAGAGTATTCGCGCTTATATTCCTGAAGGTAGGGGATATATAACTTTGGGAACTGATGGTTTTGGCAGGAGTGATACACGGGCAGCATTGCGAGAATATTTTGGCGTCAATGCAGATAGTATTTATAAAGTGGCAAAAGAATCATTGAAAGAATAATCTTTTATCTTGATGCCTTATGATGACTTTGCTATTACCTATTACCGAATTTACTGGAGATTTTTAGATGTCCCTTATTCAAAAGCTCAAAGCACGTGCAGCTAGCAATAATCCTGTGCGGGTGGGCATCATTGGCGCCGGTAAATTTGGCTCTATGTATCTCTCGCAGGCGCCTCGTACCCCAGGGATTCATTTAGTGGCTGTGGCCGATCTCTTTCCAGCGCGTGCAAAAGAATCTCTTGCGCGCGTAGGTTGGGAGGCGGCTCGTTATAGCGCTACCTCTCTTCAAGATGCCGCTAAGTCTGGAGCTACCTTTGTGACTGACGATGCTGAAAAAATGATTGCTAGTGATCATATTGATATTGTGATTGATTCTACTGGTAGTCCAGCAGCTGGTATTCGTCATGCCCTGATGTGCATTGATCATCGTAAGCACATCATCATGGTCAATGTAGAGGCGGACGTTTTAGCCGGTCCATTACTAGCGCGCAAAGCGGCAGAGGCTGGCGTAATTTACTCAATGGCTTCAGGCGATCAACCCGCTCTCATTGCAGAACTAGTAGATTGGGCCAGAACAATAGGATTAGAAGTGGTGTGTGCGGGTAAGGGTACTAAATATTTACCCATTTATCACCAGTCCACGCCAGAAACAGTCTGGGGTCATTATGGTTTTTCTGAAGAACAAGTAGCAGGTGGTGACTTTAATGCGCAAATGTTCAATTCATTTTTGGATGGAACCAAATCAGCGCTTGAAATGGCTGCAGTGTCTAATGCTTGTGACTTAAATCCTCCGAGCAATGGCTTGGAGTTTCCACCTTGTGGGGTTGATGACTTGCCACATGTCTTCAGACCTCTATCTGAAGGCGGCATTCTGACCCAAAAAGGCACCGTTGAAGTAGTGTCCTCTGTTGAAAGAGATGGTCGCCCAGTATTTAGAGATCTGCGGTGGGGTGTATACGCAGTATTTGAAGCGCCTAGTCAATACGTGATTGATTGCTTTGCACAATATGGGTTAAAAACAGATAGCACTGGTAAATATGCTGCGATGTATAAGCCATACCACTTAATTGGTTTGGAGCTAGGCATCTCTGTTGCGAGTATTGCGGTACGCGGAGAAGCTACTGGCGCAACTGGCGATTGGAAGGGCGACGTTGTTGCTACTGCCAAGCGCACATTAAAAGTCGGCGAGAAGTTAGACGGAGAAGGTGGCTTTACTGTTTATGGAAAACTCATGACAGCTACTGATTCATTAAAGCTTGGAGCTCTTCCGATTGGCTTGGCTCATAACATGATTCTGAATAAAGATATCCCAGCAGGAAAGCCAGTGTGCTGGAGTGATGTTGACTATGATGCTACCCAACAAGCCATTCAATTTCGGCGTGAAATGGAAAAATTATTCTTCCAATAAAAACGCACTCATGTTTTAGTTTGCAGAAACACCTGCTTTACCACACAGCCAATCTTTAAAGAGTTTAATTTTTTGACTGTTTTTTGCATTCGATCTAAACGATAAAAAGTGAGTTCGATCAGTAGTAGGCAGAAAAATTCCTTGCCCCAGCTCCACGAGTTCACCCCGTGAGAGCTCTCTTTCAGCAAAGCGCACACTTTCTAGAACTGCACCGATGCCATCAACTGCTGCTGATACAGAGAGTGCAGCACGATCAAATGACATCTTTCTAGTAGAAGGGTTTTTAAGGTGATTGATTTCAAACCATTGCTCCCAAGTATGGAGATTTAAGGAGGATTCAATCAACATCAGTTTGCTCATGAGTTCTTCTATGGGAATATTGGGATCAATTAATTCTGGAGCACATAAGGGAGCAATTTTTTCTTCTCCTAAAGAGATAGATGTGATGCCAGGTCCTTCATGGGTAAATTGATATGAGATAGCAATATCAATCTCTTGATTGCGCAATAGGTCGATCGGTTCAGCTCCCGATGTGAGTCGAATCGTAATGTTGGGATTATCTTTAATAAACTCAGGCAGTCTTGGGCTAAGCCACTTTGCAGCAAAGCTAGGGGAGCAGTGCAAAGCAAGTACTTGGGAGCTTGGGGCAAGAGTGACTTCATTGCATGCTGCTTCAATCACATCAAATACCCTAGAAAGTGAATCTTGTAGCCGGCGCCCCTCGGCCGTAGGCTCCACTTTGCGGTTCTTACGCAAAAACAGAGGTTTGCCAAAATAATCCTCAAGGTCTCGAATTTGATGACTAATGGCCGACTGAGTGAGATGGAGTTCTTTAGCGGCCAAGGTAAAGCTTTCAAGACGTGCAGCAGCCTCAAAAGCACGCAAAAGAACATAATTTGGAATTTTTCTCATGTAAATATAATATACATGATTATTATTCATCTATGTATGAATACTTATCGTTTGTCAAAACCCTCGAGAAAGCCCATGATTACGGCTTAGTTATATTTTGAATTTTCTTAAAATATTAAATTTGCTTGCATATTAGAAAAAGGAATTTACATGGCTGAAGTAATGGATAAAGAGCGTAAATTGGACTTAGGTGGTAGAGAGTCGATTTATCAGCCTGAAGACAAATCTCAAATTTTTCCTTACCAGCCAAAATTTGAGAGTTTTGCCGAGGAACGCCAGCATCTTAAAGAGCGATTAGTTGCGGCATGCAGAGCATTTGCTCTTGAAAAGTTTGACTATGGATTTGCTGGACATTTAACGGTTCGTGATCCAGAGCATCCAAATCTATATTGGACCAATCCAATGGCCGTGCATTTTGATCAAGTTAAAGTTTCTAACTTAATTTTGGCTGATCATGAAGGTAATATTTTAGAAGGTAAGCATGCATTAAATCGTGCTGGATTTGTATTGCACGCAGCAGTTCATGAAAAACATCCTGACATCGTTGCTATGTGTCATGCGCATACAGTATATGGAACAGCATTTGCAGCGCTTGGTAAGCCATTAGATCCAATCTCGCAAGATGCTGCTGCATTCTTCGAAGACCATATGGTTTTGGCCGAACAAGCTGGTCAAGTAGCTGTGGAGGATAAGTCAGGATATAACGTAGCGGGCTCACTGAAAAAAGTAAAAGCCATTATTCACCGCAATCATGGCTTGCTAACAGTCAGTCGTCACAGCATTGAAGCTGCAGCATTTTGGTTTATCGCTTTAGAGCGTTGCTGCAAGCAGCAGATGATGGTTGAGGCAACAGGTATTAAGCCTGTGTTGTTATCGCCAGAAACCGCACGTTACAGTCGTGAACACGTGGGCAGCGAGTATATAGGTTGGTTACATTTCCAACCAATCTGGGGTTACCTAAAAGAAAACCAGCCAGATATGTTTGAGTAATCGAACAGTTTTAAGATATAGCTAGTTAATCAATAGGAGTAGCAGTAATGACAAGTAAACAGGAACAAGCGGAGAAAAAGGTCAGCGCATCTGCGGGATCTATAACGCCTAAGAAATTAGTTCCCTATGGTGGCTACTACACCAATAAAGTACCCGGCCATGATCCAGAGCTCACTGAAGTTGGCCCTGGGACACCCATGGGCGAGTATATGCGTGGTTTTTGGCATCCTGTTTGCATGTCCATTGAGTTAACTGATACACCAAAATTTTTAACTATTTTGTGTGAAGAATTAGTCGCTTTTCGTGATGGTAGTGGACGCGTTGGTGTCTTACATGCGCATTGCGTGCATCGGGGCGCATCACTAGAGTATGGACAGATTCAAGAGCATGGCATTAAGTGCTGTTATCACGGTATGGTATTTGATGTCGACGGTACTTGCTTGAATGCGCCTTTCCCCAAGGGTGAAGAAGCTGAAGCAAAAAAGTATGCTTGCTCAATTCAGCAGGGAGCCTATAAAGCTTTCGAAAGAAATGGCTTGGTATTTGCTTATATGGGGCCCCCTGATCAAGAACCTCCATTTCCAGAATGGGAATCTGATTTCACGGTAGCTCCTGGTGATGAACTTGTTCCTTATAGTAATTTCCAGCACTGCAATTGGTTGCAGGTCCAAGACAATGCAGCCGATAACTTCCATACAGCTGAATTACATTCAGCTAAAAACGTTGTGGGTGGTCATTTTCAAGGGACAACATTTGATGAAGTGGGTTCTCCAACTATGGAAGTGCATCCAGATATGCAGTTTGTGCCAATCCATGGTGGTCGGGGCTTAGCCTGCTCTGGTGCACGTCGTGTCGATAACGATAAATTGTTTATCCGCGTTCAACATCAAGTTTTACCAAACCTCAGTTTGCACGCCTACACATCAGAAGACGGCTCCAATAAGAAATTGTTTAGTCGCTTTCATATCGTCCGCTGGACAGTTCCAGTTGATGACGTTAATAGCAAGATGATTGGTTGGCGTGTCATGGGTCCTGGGATTGATACCCGTGGCATTGGACAAAAAGAATTAGTTGGATATGAGTCAATTGACTTTTTAGATGGTCAAGTTGCATTAAGAAGAGCAGAGCGTTTCAATAAGCACACGATTAACGATATTGTGGATATTCCAACCGATCACAGAGTAAGATCTAATTACAAAATGGCTCAATATGCCCCTGGTGACTATGAAGCGATTATTAGTCAAAGACCTATTGCGATTCATGCGTTAGAAAATCCCACGAAGTTTGATGCTGGCCCTTATTTATTTAGAAAAATGTTGCGCGATGCCGTACGTGGCGCTAATCCTGCTGCTAGTGCACAAGCATTTTCTGAATGGCTGAAGGAATTAAACGGTGCACCGAATAGCTACTGCTCTGGGACTGTGTTTGAGCTACCCATTGGCGCTACTACTGAAGAAGAAGTGTCGCAAAGACGCTTTGTGGCTAAAGGCGTGATTGCTATTCTCACGGAAAGTGAGCAGTACAAAGGTAAAGAGCGTACTGACTTCGTGAAACAAAAAATGGAAGAGCTTGAGCAAACTGCAAAAGCACAATTTAAACATTAATCTAATGATCAGAAGACGTGGGCTGCGATTGCAGCCCATTCTTTTTGTGGAGTGAGACAAATAAGTGAATACAATTTCTAGCGATGACTCTGAAGAGTTAGTAATAGAGATTCAGAGTACTGGCCAAAAAATCGGTATCACGAGGGCTGAATCAATCATTGATGCTTTGGCAAGAATGGGCATCGATGTTCCTACTTCGTGCCAATCAGGCTTATGCGGCACCTGTAAGACAAGATATATCAGTGGTGACGTTGAGCATGGGGATTGTATCTTGAGCGAGGCTGAACATGAGGAGTACTTGACTCCTTGTATCTCACATATCAAAAGCGGAACATTAGTGCTTGATTTATAAAAAAATATACGTATTAGGTGCGGGTGCAGTCGGATGTTTTTTTGGTGGCATGTTAGCTCGCGCCCATCATGATGTCACATTTATCGCAAGGCCAAAACGTGTAGAGGCCTTAAATGAGAGTGGCTTGGAGATGGATTGCAAAGCATTTCATGAAACAGTCAAGGTTATAGCAAGTTCTGACCTTGCTCTTTTGGGGGATGCTGATTTAGTTCTCCTGAGCGTGAAGTCTTTAGATACAGAAGAAATACTGACGCAAATTAAATCAGCTTTACCAAGCAAAGCGGTCGTCTTAAGCTTGCAAAATGGAGTGGCAAATATAGAGATTGCCTCTAAAATTATTAGCAATCCTGTCTATGCTGCAGTGGTCTATGTTGCTGCTGGGATGATTGGCCAAAGAACTATGAAACATCATGGTCGTGGTGAGCTTTTAGTGGGTAGTCTTGGTAGTGCATCACCTATAGACGATATCAATCTCCAAAAGATTTGCAAACTTTTTGACGAGGTGGGTGTTCCCTGTTCTATTACTCCACAAATTAAAAGAGAGATGTGGTTGAAGTTTTTAGTGAATTGTTCTTTTAATGCAATCTCTGGCATTGGTCAGATTTCTTATGGGCAGATGGTCAAGTCTCCCGGCACTGTCAAACTGATTCAAGAAATTACAAAAGAGTTTCTTGCTATAGCAGCGCTTGAGGATGTCAAGATCAGTTTGCCAGAAGCACTTGCAGCTAACGATTCAATAGCTGCTACGATGGTTACCCAAGTCTCCTCAACTGCTCAAGATTTAGCCAAAGGAAAATTGACCGAAATTGATTTTTTGAATGGCTATATTGTTCAATTGGGTAAGCGGTACGGTATTCCAATGCCGTATAACGAATCGGTATATGCCCTCGTTAAAATGATGGAGTCCCAAACTAACTAGAGGGATTTGGTCCTTCTCCATCAATTTGTTTTTCCCAAGAAGCCTCTATAAAAGCAGGAAGCTTCATGCACTCATTGAAGATCTTCATCAGAGTGGGATAGGCCCTCATATCCATCTTCATACTCAAGGCATTAAAGATTTGAGGAACTAAGCAAATATCAATGAGGCCGGGCTGGTCGCCAAAGGCAAACTTACCACAGCGTGAATCAGCACTTAATTGTTGCTCAACACTAGTTAGTCCCAACTGAATCCAATGTTGATACCAAGCATCTTTTATCTCACTGCTGGCACCAACCTGCTTAATGAGGTAACGCAGTACACGCAAATTACTGATAGGGTGAATGTCAATCGCGATATCCATAGCAAGTGAGCGTACCCATGCACGATCGATTGGGGATTTTGGTAATAAAGCAGGCTCTGCTTGAATTTCATCTAGGTATTCAATGATGGCAAGTGATTGATGAATAGTTTGTTCCCCATCTTCAAATAAAGGAACAAGGCGATTTGGGTTCTTGCTGGCATACGATTCAGACAGTTGTTCGCCACCATTTTTGTTGAGATGGACCGGTATCACCTCATAGTCCATTCCCTTGAGATTGAGGGCAATGCGGACACGGAAGGCAGCAGAGCTCCTCCAGTAGCTATAAAGCTTAGATTTCATATCAACACTTTCTTTGTGATCATGGCTCTTAGTATATGCAGGAAGCATATTTAGGTGAAGTAGATTCCAATTGCTTTAGACTCTTTCTTATGGGAGAAATTAATTTTTGGATTAGCATGATTGCAACGATGGCTTTTGCGGTGACTGGCGTTTTAGCGATTGCTGACGGTGGCGTCGATCTTTTTGGTGTCCTTGTTCTTGGGGTGATTACTGCGATTGGCGGGGGCACAATTCGAGATATGATTTTGGAGGCCCCCGTTTTTTGGTCTGAGAATCAAATTTATGTTTGGATGGCATTAGGTGCAAGCGTGCTGACATTTCTTGCAGAATCTTTTTTTACTCAGCCGCAGATATATCGGTGGATGTTGTATATCGATGGCTTTGGGGCAGCTCTGTTTGCTATTCAAGGAGCTAATAAGGCATGGGCTATGGATTTTGGCTTGCCAGTAGCGCCCGTCATCTTGGGCGTTATTACTGCTATTGGCGGTGGATTAATAAGAGATATTTTGGCTGGTAGAAAAACACTCATCATGTCGCACGAGCTTTACGCTATTCCAGTGACTTTAGGATGTTGTGCTTATGTGCTAATCCTCAATTTTTTCCCTCAATACGCACTCGAAGGATCTATTTTTTGTATGCTGGGTATATTTGGATTGCGCGCAGCCGCGATTCATTGGGACCTACGCGTACCTAAAATGTTTATTACTAAAACGCGCTAACTGCCCCGTCGCTACGAGGGTCCCAGCCACCACGCAAGGTACCTGACGGATCACGAATGATGCAGCCAGCATGACCCACGGTCTCATCAAACGCATCGAGCATTTCAATTTCATGACCCATTGCATGAAGTTCTTTTGCAACCCATGGGCTAAAGCGAGATTCTAATTTCAGGCTATCACTAGTTTGACCCCAAGTGCGACCGAGTAACCAGCGTGGTCGACTGATCGCATCTTGAGGATCAAGGCCATAAGTAGCCGTGCGAGTAAACACAGCGCATTGCGTTTGTGGTTGACCGTCGCCACCCATTGTTCCATAGACCATTGACCGACCATCTTTAAATAAGGCCATGGCTGGGTTTAGTGTATGGAAAGGTTTGCGATAAGGCTCGAGATGATTGAGAGTCTTGGGATCTAATGAGAAGCTACAGCCACGATTCTGCCAATTTACCCCTGACTTCGGTAACACAATACCAGCACCAAACTCGTGATAAATACTTTGAATAAAGGAGACACAGTTACCATCACCATCAATCACTCCCATCCAGATGGTATCTGCTGGACCTTTGCCCTGACCCCAGGGTAAAGCTTTATTGGGGTTAATATTCTTGGCAAGCTTTTTCAGAAGGGCTGGCGACAAAAAAGATTGCGCATTTTTTGTCATATAAGCAGGATCGGTTACAAATTGATCGCGAATCTTAAATGCTTGCTTGGTTGCCTCAACGCAGTGATGAACATACTCAGTGCTATCAACCTTAAAGCGTTTTAAGTTCAACTGATCCAAGATGCCAATGATCATGAGAGACACTACTCCTTGGGTTGGCGGCACCATGTTGTAGACCTTGCCAAGACTATGTTTCAGTTCAAGCGGGTCTATCAGTTTCGCGTGGTGATGATGAAGGTCACTTAACCTTAGTGGACTACCAATATCCGTAAGCTCTTTTGCTAATAAGTTAGCGAGATCCCCGCGGTAATAATCATCTGTCCCTTTAGTAGCGATTTGGCGCAAGGTTTTTGCTAAGCGCTCTTGCTTAAAGATACTACCAACAGCTGGTGCTTTACCATTCACCAAAAAAGTCTTAGCGAATCCGGGGATAGGGCTCAGCTCTTCACGTTTTTTTGCAGTCAGGCTTGATTGACTATAAGTGACTGGTATACCTGCCTCAGCGTAATGAATGGCATCAGCTAATAAGCGAGATAAGGGAATCTTCCCGCCTAGACCTTTTTTAGAAAGTATGTGTGCCGCACCCCAACCAGAAATCGTGCCGGCAACGGTATTTGCTGCTACTGGCCCACGAAACGGAATGGCTTTAGTAATACCGCGCTCTGCATACCATTGCTTGCTAGCTAAGCCAGCAGCAGCGCCGCATGCATCAATTCCACCCATTGCCTTACCAGGGGAATGAATCACCCAGAAAGAGTCGCCGCCAATGGAGTTCATGTGGGGATAGACAACTGCAATGGTTGCAGCTGCAGCGACCATTGCCTCTAATGCATTACCACCTTCTCTGAGAACTGCTAATGCTGATTCAGAAGCAAGAGAGTGCGGCGCAACCGCCATCCCTTGAATACCCCACTTTGCTTGCATTAAAAACCCCTCTATTTTTTGGAGCTACTTTTTTATTTTTATTTATTTTCTCGCAACTGACGCTCGATCTCTGAACTAGAGTCCACAGTGATCTCATTTTGCTCGACACCAGCCAATGGGTCAACAGAGATTGCGTTAGCATCAACTGCAATAGCAGGCTTATCAACAAAGTAGGTAACGGTTTCTGGGATGAAGATGATGATTGCCACCAGAATCAGCTGCAGGCCAACCCACGGCAGAGCCCCATAGTAAATATCGGAGCTCTTAACAGACTTCGGTGCGACCCCCCGCAAATAAAATAGAGCAAATCCAAAGGGCGGATGCATGAAGGATGTTTGCATATTGGCACCGAGAAGCACACCAAACCAAATTAAGTCGATTCCTAATTTTTGTGCAACTGGAGCGAGCAGTGGAATGATGATGAAAGCAATCTCAAAGTAATCTAAGAAGAAAGCCAAGAAGAAGACAAACAAGTTCACCACAATTAAGAAACCAACTTGACCACCCGGTAAGCCAGATAAAAGATGCTCAATCCACAAGTCGCCATCCACTCCTCGGAATGCCAAACCAAACACTGTTGAACCAATCAGAATGAAGATCACCATGGCATTGATGCGCATAGTAGAAGTCATTGCATCCCAAACCAAAGTCTTTTGCAAACGCCCATTCATGGCGGCAAGAACCAAGGCCCCAACAGAACCCATGGCACCACCTTCAGTTGGTGTCGCTAGCCCCATCAAAATCGTTCCGAGCACCAAAAAGATTAGGGCGATGGAAGGAACAATCCCCCATAAAATTTTCTTAAACAACTTCCAATCAATTTTTGGGCGGGCTTCTGGTGGAAGTGCAGGTACATCTTGTGGCCTAAAAATTGACAAGAAGAAAATAAACAAACAGAACAGTACGATTTGAATGATTGAAGGCCCAATTGCACCGGCATACATGTCACCGACAGACTTGCCTAACTGGTCAGCCAACACAATTAAGACGAGGGATGGTGGAATCAATTGAGTAATGGTTCCCGACGCAGCAATCACACCGGTAGCTACGCGGGGGTTATAGCCGTAGCGCAACATGATTGGCAATGAGATCAGACCCATCGCTATCACAGATGCAGCCACCGTACCAGTAATCGCTCCTAAAATGGCGCCAACAATAATGACGGCATAAGCTAAGCCACCTCGAATTGGACCAAATAATTGCCCTAAACCTTCAAGCATGTCTTCCGCTAATCCGCACTTCTCCAAGATAGCGCCCATGAAAGTAAAGAAGGGAATGGAGAGCAAGAGATCATTCGACAGAATGCCAAATACTCGATCTGGTAGAGCTTGTAAGAAGGTGGGCTGAAACATGCCCATCTCGATACCAATGAAAGAAAAGAATAAGCCAACAGCTCCAAGAGAAAACGCAGCTGGATACCCAATTAATAAAAATACAATCAGACCCCCAAACATGATGGGAGCCATCAAATCTTGGCTAATCATTGAAGTGGTCTTTCATACTTAGGATCCATTTCAATCATGCCAGTCAAAGCGGCATAGCGCTTAATGATTTCGGAAAGACCTTGAAGGGTTAATAAGAAAAATCCTAAGGTAATTACCCCGCGTACTGGCCAACGAATCAGGCCTCCTGGATTACTCGAGGTTTCGCTTTGAATAATTGAAGTGATAAAAAATTCCCAGGAGTAATAGCCAATAATGGTAGTCATTGGTAGAAAGAAAACAATGCCCCCCCAAAAGTCTAGCCAGAGTCGAACTCGATTGGGATACATGGCATAAAGTACATCTACCCGCACATGTTCATTCATACGAAAAGTAGTAGCGGCACCAAACATCACCATGCCAGCAAATAAATACCACTGCGCTTCTAGCCAACCATTGGAGCTCAAATTAAAGCCGTACCGAATCAGCGCATTTGCAGTGCTGACCAGTACGGCGATAAGAACCATCCAACTTGCTAATACACCAAAACGGTCATTTAAGCGATCAACGAAACTTGCAAAAACTAAAAATTGTTTTGGCATATCAGACTCTCAATAAGGTTTTATTTGACTGGATTAGTCAACATGAAACTCATGAGAGTTTGCTCTGCAACTTTATTCCACAGCATTTGGTCGTTGCGGAATTTTTTCCATGGCTCATAAATCTTCTTGAACGATGGATTTTTGGCTGCTTCTTCTTCATACATTTCAAAAGCAGCATTAGAGGCGGCTTTCATAATGTCTGTGGAGTAGGACTGCAACTTCACGCCATTCTTAATTAAGCTTTGCAAGGCGATTGGATTTTTGTAGTCGTACTCAGCCATCATGTCGATGTTGCATTCTGCGCAAGCGGATATAAAAGCTTCTTGATATTGCTTAGGCAATTTTTCCCATTCTTTAATGTTCACGTACATGGAGTACATCGAACAAGCTTCCCACCATCCTGGGTAGTAGTAGTAAGGAGCAATTTTGTAGAAGCCCAACTTCTCGTCGTCATAAGGGCCAACCCACTCAGCCGCATCAATCACGCCTTTTTCAAGCGCGGGGTAAATATCACCGCCAGCGATTTGTTGCGGGATAGCGCCCAAACGGGACATCACTTCACCACCGAGTCCAGCAATACGCATTTTGAGACCCTTGAGGTCTGCAACGGTCTTTACTGGTTTTTTAAACCACCCACCCATCTGGGTTCCAGTGTTACCTGCTGGGAAAGAAATGATGTTGTAGTCACGTAAAAACTCGCGTTGCAGTTTCAAGCCCCCACCCCAATACATCCAGGCATTTTGCTGACGCTGATTCATACCAAATGGCACTGTGGTATCGAAAGCAAACGTTTTATTTTTGCCTACGAAGTAGTAGCCAGCAGTGTGGGTGCACTCAACAGTTCCTTGTTGAACGGCATCTACAGTACCGAAGGCAGGAACAATTTCACCTGCTCCAAAAATACGAATCTGAAATTTGCCATCAGTTAAAGCGGCTACCCGTTTGGAGATGAATTCACCCCCACCATAAATTGTGTCTAAGCTTTTTGGAAAACTAGAGGAACAGCGCCATTTCACTTCTGGCATAGATTGGGCAATTGCAGGTGCAGCTAATACGCCTGCTGCTGCGCCAAGTGCGGTCTTACCTAAAAAGTCACGTCTTTTCATTTGATATGCTCCTTGTTGAATTTTTACGAAAGGGCATTTTTGACAATGCCTTTTTTATTAACTTCTAAAGCTATTAGAGCGAAATGCAAGTCCCTCATTTAAGTGAGTTTGCACTTGCTTGTAAAAATATGCACCCTGTTTGTGCATGTTCGCACAAAGCCGTGCTAATCCATAAGATTATTAGGGTTTAAGGAAATTGCATTAAACCAACATTTGTCGGGAATACCCCGAGTGAAATTAATTAGTAATTACCCTAAGTAGTTGATTTTTGTGATTTTTTTCAAAGCATAATCGGGGTTGTTTTTTACTTAATGAAAATAGTTAGGAGCTACTGATGTCAACATCAACTAAAGCAGCCCCAATGACCCCCGAAGAGCGCAAAGTTATTTTTGCTTCCTCCTTAGGTACGGTTTTTGAGTGGTACGACTTTTATCTTTACGGTTCTTTGGCTGCCGTTATTGCCAAGCAGTTCTTCTCAGGCTTAGATGCTGGCTCAGCCTTCATTTTTGCTTTGTTGGCGTTTGCAGCTGGTTTCATCGTGCGCCCATTTGGTGCTTTGGTGTTCGGTCGCTTAGGTGACATGATCGGCCGTAAATATACCTTCTTGGTCACTATCGTTTTAATGGGTGGCTCAACCTTCATCGTCGGTATTCTTCCGAACTACGCAACAATTGGAGTGGCTGCACCTGTACTCTTGATTGCCTTACGTATGCTTCAAGGTCTGGCATTAGGTGGCGAGTATGGCGGTGCTGCAACTTATGTTGCAGAGCATGCTCCTCATGGTAAGCGTGGTGCATATACGTCTTGGATTCAGACAACAGCTACTCTTGGCTTGTTCCTCTCCTTGCTCGTGATCTTGTTTACACGTGAATTTACTGGCCCAGACTTTGATGTGTGGGGCTGGCGTGTTCCTTTCATCGCTTCGATCGCTTTGTTAGCTATTTCTGTTTACATCCGTTTGTCGATGAACGAATCCCCAGCCTTCAAGAAGATGAAGGAAGATGGCAAATTATCTAAAGCACCTTTGTCTGAGTCATTCGGCCAGTGGAAAAACTTGAAGATTGTTATCTTGGCATTGTTTGGTCTGGTTGCAGGTCAGGCAGTGGTTTGGTATACAGGTCAGTTCTATGCTTTGTTCTACCTCACTCAAGTATTGAAGGTAGATCCTAAGACTGCAAACTTGTTGATTGCCGCTTCACTCGTCATCGGCACACCATTCTTCGTAGTCTTCGGTACTCTGTCAGATAAGATCGGCCGTAAGGTCATCATCATGGCTGGTTTGTTATTAGCTATCATTCTGTACATCCCGAACACTCCAGTTTCCTTGTTTAATGGCTTAACCCACTTTGCTAACCCAGCCTTAGAAAAGGCAATGGCAACTGCACCAGCAAGTATTACTGCTGATGTGAGCGAATGTACTTTCCAGTTCAACCCAACCGGTACTGCGAAGTTCACAAGCTCTTGCGATATTGCAAAGCAAGTGATGGCTTCTAACTCTGCAAGCTACACAACGATTCCTGGCCCAGCCGGCGGACTTGCTGTTGTGAAGATTGGCGACACAGAAATTCAGGGATACAGCGCTAAGGGTATGGCTCCAGCTGATGCAAAAGCAAAAGATGCAGAGTTCAAGAAGGCTATTCGTGATGCATTGAATGCGGCTGGTTATCCAGCAAAAGCTGATCCTGCTGCCATGAACCTTCCTGCAATTCTTGGGCTCTTAGTAATTTTGGTAATCTTGGTAACCATGGTTTATGGCCCAATCGCTGCGATGCTCGTTGAGATGTTCCCAACTCGCATTCGTTACACTTCGATGTCATTGCCATACCATATCGGTAACGGTTGGTTCGGCGGCTTGTTGCCAACGATCTCCTTTGCCTTGGTAGCGCAAAACGGTAATATTTACTACGGTCTCTGGTATCCAATCATCATCGCTGCAATGACATTGGTAATCGGTATGCTGTTTGTTAAAGAAACTAAAGATGTAGATATCTATGCACGTGACTAAGCGAATTGATTAAAATTCTTTAGTCTGCAGCAAATAAGAAGCCCGACCACAAAATGGTCGGGTTTTTTTATTCCCACAAATCTTGTTGATTGCCCTTGTTCAATAGCTTTTGATTCTGCTGGGCAATAGAAATATCTCTTGACCCAGGAACAACGGTGATCTGCGCGCCTGCGGCTAAGGTGCCCGTTTTGAGAACGCGTAAATACCAGCCACAAAAGCCGGATTGCACCATGGCCTTGCTGGCTCCTTTATAGGCGAACTTGGCATTGAATTTAAAGCAGGGCTCGCGCAATTTGACAACTATAAATTCGAGATCGCCAATGAAGAGTTTGTCGCCAACAAAGACTTCTTTTTCTAGTAAGCCTTCTATGGTGAAGTTCTCACCAATTGCACCATGTTCTAAAACGGTGGACCTCTTAGTTTCTCGTGTGAGGAGTTCATTCCAGAAAGCATAGTGTTCGACTGGATAAACATAGATTGCTTTTTCAAGTCCGCCATGCACGGCCAGATCAGCTTGTTCATCGCCCTTTACTCCAAGAGAGCCAATTTCAACAGATAGGGGATTTTCTAAAGTGCTAATACTCTTTTTACGAATTGCTGAAGCAACCGATTGGTAATCAGGATGATGATTGCCAAATAGGGGCGCAACCTTACCCACAGAAATGGAAAGTAGTCTCATTGATTTTCTATTGATTTTTAATAGCGACAGCGAGCATCGCTTTTGTATTTAGTGAAATATACGATCAAGTCAGCTTCTGATTTGTATTGGGTGTAGTAGATGATTGCGCGCGCATCACTTTTATACTTGGTATAGAACCATACTCCTGGCTCATTATCACTGGAATACTGCGTGTCATAAACAATACAGTTAGCCTCTGACTGATACTTTGTCACAAAGACTTTGGCATTAGCCTCTGAGGGGTAGTTAGTAATGAAGATTTGTGCTGCGAAAGCGCTCGAAGCTATATAACCACTCAATACGGTCAAAAACAGGAATCTTGGGAGAGGTAGTCTCATCTGTCTATATTACGGTTTTTTTAGGCTAGGGCTATACAGAATAAGACCCTAAGAACTCATTAGCTCCCTTCAGGAGATTTGAGATGCCTCCCTAGTACCCGACCCAGTAATTAATATGCGGTCTCGGAAAAGCCTATAAAGATGGAATCGTTTTCAAATGCTATTCATGCATTTTCATATATTTTTTGATATAGTACATTTAATCAATTTTGTTGTTCCCATAAACCCTGTTAGTAAAATCCGATCTATTAATGAGTTAAAGCTATGACAAATCATTCCAACAATGAGCCTAAAAGTCCAGGACGTCGTGATTTACTTTCTTCAGGAGCCGCAGCATTAGGGGTAACACTCTTACCCGCTGGCATCCAAAGTGCACAAGCGCAATCTGCGCCCCAAAAAGCTCCTCCGATTGCACCTAACAGCCCACCTGCTGGTTACAACATTTTGTTTGTTTTGGTAGATCAAGAGCACTTCTTCCCAAAGTGGCCAATGCCAGTTCCTGCCCGTGAAGCGATCAAGAAAAAAGCCATTACTTTTACCAATCACCAAGCAGCATCGATGCAGTGCTCTTCAGCGCGCTCAGTTATCTATACAGGTTTGCATATTCAGCAATCCGGTATTTTTGATAACCTTAACTTTCTTTGGCAGCCTGATTTATCCCATAAAGTAAAAACAATTGGACATCGCTTATCTGAATTGGGTTACCACTGTGCTTACCAAGGCAAATGGCATCTTTCTGCCAATATGGATGTGGTTAAAAAAGCCTATGATGCACCGATGGATACCTATCGCAAGATCATCAAGGGATATGGCTTTGATGATTTCCTAGGCGTGGGAGATATTGTCGATCAACAGCAAGGTGGCTATACCTTTGATAAGTTAACGCTTTCGTCTGCGATTGGTTGGTTGCGCAACGAAGGTCAAGAACTC
>Ga0194047_10000472_pt1 | contig 27298 bp, 27 predicted proteins | sample JunL225m_MetaG_2_FD_160070 | JGI IMG/M metagenome (GOLD analysis project Ga0194047, IMG submission 160070) | Anoxic zone freshwater microbial communities from boreal shield lake in IISD Experimental Lakes Area, Ontario, Canada - Jun2016-L221-5m | ecosystem: Environmental > Aquatic > Freshwater... | reverse complement strand
CAATAATAGAATTTGTATCGGCACTCATGTGAAGCAAAGAAAGGAAAGAATCAGCGCATGCCAAAAAAAACAAAGCCCCCATCGAATATCGAAAGGGGCTTCACGTATATTACCTCAAAAACTTAATCTTCGTCGTTCGCACCTTTTACAAAACGCTTGATGATACCTCTTCCGCTATCACGTATAAATGTAACAATCTCATCGCGCTCATCTGTAGCTGGCAATTCTTCCTCGATATATTCTAATGCCTGTGATGTATTAAATCCTTTATTATAAATCGTACGATATACATCCAGGATATGATTGATGCGATCTAATGGAAAACCACGCCTTTTTAAACCGATACTATTTACCCCGCCATAACTCAATGGGTTACGAACCGCTTTGATATATGGAGGTACATCTTTACTCACCAAACTCCCTCCAGCAACAAATGCGTGCTGACCAATCTGCACAAACTGATGCACGGCACTCACACCACCTACCACAGCCCAATCGCCCATAGTAACGTGTCCAGCAACCTGTACACTATTGGCAAGGATACAATGGTCTCCAATTACACAATCGTGCGCCAGGTGCGTATAAGCCATGATTAAACAATTGCTCCCCACTTTGGTCTTGCCTCTATCTTCCGTTCCTCTATTGATGGTAACAAATTCGCGGATGGTAGTATTGTCTCCCACTTCAACCGTGGTTTTTTCGCCACTGAATTTTAGGTCTTGTGGAATAGCACCTAGTACAGCTCCAGGAAAAATGCGACAGTTCTTCCCAATTCGGGTTCCATCCATGATGGTTACATTACTGCCAATCCAGGTGCCTTCGCCAATCTTTACATCGCCATGTATAACGGTAAAGGGGTCGATCTTCACGTTAGGAGCAATCCTCGCATTCGGGTCGATGTAAGTGTAGGGATGCGTCATCCTTGTTTTTGGTTTTGGTGTTATAAGTGCGTCCATAGTTACTATGGACTATAAAAAAGATGCCAAATTAAAAACCGACATTACAAAAGTAGGTTTATTGGCTTTTCTTTAAGATTTATGTTCGCTTCACTACTTGTGCTACCAGATCCGCTTCAGTGGCTACTTTTCCACCTACATAAACAGTTCCCCGCATTTCGCAAATACCTCTTCTGATAGGTGCTATCAGCTCCATTTTCAATATCATCGTATCGCCTGGAACCACTTTCATCTTGAACTTACAATTGTCGATCTTCAAAAAATAAGTATCATAATTTCCTTCCGGCATGCTATTGATACAAAGAATACCACCAGTTTGCGCCAGTGCTTCAATCTGTATTACGCCAGGCATCACTGGATTTCCTGGAAAGTGACCTTGAAAGAACGACTCACTAAATGTAACATTCTTAATGCCCACAATACAAGTATCCGTTAATTCTATGATCTTGTCTACAAACAAAAACGGATGACGGTGCGGTAAAGTTTTCTCAATCTTTTCTAAGGTATAAACGGGAGGAATGGTTGGGTCGTAAACCGGTACATTCTTCACATGTTTGTTGCGCTTAATATATTGCTTGATCTTTTTTGCAAAGTCAACATTGGTGCTATGTCCAGGTCGGTTGGCAATGATTCTTGCTTTAATCGGATATCCAATCAAAGCCAAATCCCCCACTACATCCAATAGTTTATGACGCGCTGGTTCATTTGGAAAACGCAATTCCAGGTTGTTCAAATATCCTTCACTTTTTACTTCAATTTTTTCGCGTTTAAACACTTTGGCTAAACGACTCATTTCTTCATCAGTAACGGGTTTGTCAACCACCACAATCGCATTATTGATATCACCACCTTTGATCAAATCGTTATCTAACAAAGCTTCCAGTTCGTGTAAAAAACAAAAAGTTCTACAAGGTGCAATCTCAGCTTTAAAGTCGCGTATGGTTTTTAAACCGGCGTGTTGCGTACCTAAAACCGGACTATTAAAATCAATCAAAGTGGTTATTTGATAATCCATGGCTGGCAATGCAACCATTTCTACACGCTTCTCTTCGTCGTAATGATAAATGTTTTCATCAATACTGTACCAGGCTTTTGCCGCTTCCTGTTCTAAAACACCTGTTTCTTCTATCAACTCAATAAAAGGAGTGGAACTTCCATCCATAATCGGAATTTCAGGTCCATTTATTTCTATCAATACATTATCAACACCCATACCTACTAAGGCAGCAAGTACGTGTTCAACTGTGCTAATTTTTGCATCTCCAATCTGTAAAGTGGTACCCCGACTGGTATCGGTTACCAAATCGCAATCGGCCTTAATGATGGGCTGATTGGGCATGTCGATTCTTTGAAATTGAATGCCAAAGCCTGGATTTGCCGGACGGAGGGTCATGTCTACCATAACGCCCGTATGCAAACCGGTTCCGCTAATGCTGATGGAACTATTAAGGGTATGTTGTTTGTCGGGATTGAAATTGCTATCCATATTATTATAATGTGTTTGTGTAACCAGCTGTATAGCCAAATTCGGCTTTACTTGCGTCGCACACTGGAACTTTTGATTATAAATGAGCCGTAAAAATACAATTAAAACTGCTTAATAGTGGTTCTTAGTCCTTCACTTTATCGGCAAGTAGTTGTTGAATTGTCTTTTCTAATTCCCGAATCCGCTTCTCCATTTCGGGTAAACTACGCGTCAATGCTTGAATGCGAAGGGAACTTGTGAATTCAAGAGCTGGTGTTCCATTGTGTGATTTGTTCGGAATTTTTATACTTTTTGTAACACCTGTCTGACCCGCAATTTTGCTTCCATCGGCAATAATGATATGACCGGCAGTACCTACCTGGCCCCCAATCATCACCCCATTTCCAACTTTAGCACTGCCACTGATACCTGCTTGGGCAGCAATTACAGTATTGCTTCCTATTTCTACATTATGCGCTACTTGTATCAGGTTATCGAGTTTGGAACCCTTATGTATGATGGTGGATCCCATCGTTGCCCGATCGATTGTTGTATTGGAACCAATTTCCACATCATCTTCAATAATCACGTTGCCAATCTGAGGGATTTTGCTGTAACTGCCATCTGCCTGAGGGGCAAAACCAAAACCATCACCACCTACAACAGTTCCTGCATGAATAATTACCCTATTCCCTAAAATACACTGATGGTAAACTTTTACCCCTGCATGTAATACCACATGATCTCCAATTACAGTTCCATCTCCAATTACAACGCCAGGATACAACTTTACGTTGTTACCAATTTTTACATGCTCTCCAATATGACAAAAAGCGGCCACAAAAATACCTTCACCCAACTTTGCAGTTTTGGCAATATAACTTGGTTCTTGAATGCCCACCAATTGTTGAGATACGATTTCCTGATATTTCGAAAGCAATACAGCAAAAGCAGAATAAGCATCCGGAACCCGAATTAGAGTAGCTGTAACTGTTTGCTTTAATTCGAGCGAATCATTCACAATAATGATACTCGCTGTTGAATTATATAACCACTCTTCATATTTAGGATTCGATAAAAAAGCAATCTGACCAGCAGTAGCTTCTTCAATCTTTCCAAAAGCAGCAACGGCAGCAACAGGATTACCCTCTACTTTACCATTGATCATTAAAGCGATTTGAGCGGCAGTAAATTGCATACTTTATTTTTAGGGAGATCAGTTTTTGAGATGCCTTTGCTTATGTAAGCAGACAAATGTAAAATTTTTTGACAGGTGCGGAAAGCTTTTGCTGTATTAATGCATTATCGATCATCGAAATGTCTTTAATCATACCATCTTTAAACAAAATATTGATGCGTTCATCCTTCGTTTGATAAAGGGTATTACTTGCTTCACCTGTAAAACAAAGATATCGGATATCTGCGGGATCTATTTTAAATTGACGAATAGCATCCTGCTGTTTTTCTACAATAAATTGGGGATCGAATTCTTCAGCCTGAATTCTGGATCGATACAATTGACGGTTCAAAAGTCGATTGCATAATAAAGACAAGATCCTGTCTGGGTGCTTGCTCCAGACCTTTACAGCATGCATGATATCGTGGTCGTCGAGCGAACAAAATTTTTCTAATGCATCTAAATTCATCTCGCTATTAAATTCGCCAAGAAAAAAATCGAGAGCCGATTGAGTCTTTAACCCTTCATCATTGGAGTGATAGATGTCTCTTACTCTTTCTAATATTTTTACTAGCATTTTTTCAGCAGCCAAAACGGTTTTGTGCAAGTAAACCTGCCAATACATTTGTCTACGTGCAACAAGAAATTTTTCTACGCTATAAATACCTTTTTCCTCCACCATTAATTCTCCGCCATGAACTACCAGCATTTTCAAAATTCGATCGTAGCCAATAACACCTTCTGTTACACCTGAGAAAAAACTATCCCGGCTCAGGTAATCCATTCGGTCCATGTCTAGCTGACCACTTATTAACTGATGCAAAAACGGTTTAGGATATTGATTGGTAAATATTTGAATCGCTAAATCGAGCGCGCCATTCATATGGGTATTCATTTCTTGCATAATCTGCAAGGATAATTGTTCGTGATGTACACCCTGCACTAAAACCTGCTCAAGAGCATGCGAAAAGGGGCCATGTCCAATATCGTGCAACAGGATCGCTGCTTTCACGGCAACTGCTTCATCATCTGTAATTTCAACCCCTTTGTCTCTTAATTCTGAAACGGCATTACACATTAAGTGATATGCTCCTAATGAATGCAACAAACGACTATGTACTGCTCCTGGATAAACCAATTGAGCCAATGCCATTTGGTGGATCCTTCTAAGGCGTTGATAATAGGGGTGTGCAAGTATGGCAAAGATCAGGGGATGGTTGATGGTGATAAAACCATACACTGGATCATTGATTATTTTTCTTTTGGTAGACATCATGCTTTGCTAATTTATTGCATCTGCTGGCAGTGTGCAAAAATACAGATACCCGAATGAATCTTAAGGGTGAATAAATAAGCCAAAGTTAAATTGGGTGATTTCACCTTGGAACCTCTGATATAAACAGGAAAATTTGCATACTGGTATAAAAATTGTGAAGGTTTTAAGGTTCTCCAACATTTCTGATAGTTAAATTTGAATATGTCTATAGCCAAAATACTCTGGGTGGATGATGAAATCGAAAGCCTGCAATCGCAAAAATTATTTCTTGAACAGAAGGGTTATGAAGTAACTACCAAAACAAATGGCTTCGACGCTTTGGAGTATGTAAAGTCGAACTATGTAGATGTGGTTCTAATGGATGAATCTATGCCTGGTATTTCTGGATTAGAAACCCTGGCAAGGATCAAAGCCATCAATCGACAACTTCCTATTGTTTTAATTACCAAGAATGAAACAGAGAATCTGATGGATGAAGCCATCGGGAGCCAGATCAGCGATTACTTAATTAAGCCAGTGAATCCCAATCAGGTTTGGTTGAGTTTAAAAAAATTGATCGATAATAAACGCTTAGTGGCAGAAAAAACAACCACTTCCTATCAGCAGAATTTCAGAGAATTATTTATGGCGTTGAACGATAATCCCGATCATCAGCAATGGATGGATATCTACAAAAGACTGGTCCATTGGGAACTTGAAATGGAGAAGAGTGATAGTCCGGAAATGCAAGAAGTATTCAACACACAAAAGCAGGAAGCAAATACCGAGTTCTTTAAATTTATAAGTAAGAATTATGCGAGTTGGGTGAATCCAAAGAGTAGTGATTCGCCCATTATGAGCAATCATTTATTTCAGTTTAAAGTATTACCGCATGCAGAACCGGGCACTCCCTTATTTTTTATTTTAATCGATAATTTGCGTTTCGATCAGTGGAAAGCCATCGAACCCATCTTTGCAGAAAATTTTCGTATACTGGAAGAAGAATCATTTTATTCTATACTTCCAACTGCTACACAATACTGTCGCAACGCTATTTTCGCAGGAATGATGCCTTTGGAAATTGAAAAAAATTTCCCCGACAAATGGAAGAATGATGAAGAAGAAGGTGGAAAAAATTTATATGAAGAAGATTTTTTTAAAGCACAATTAAAGCGCTTAAAAAAAGAGCATTTAAAATTTAGCTATCATAAAATTGTAAATCATCAGGATGGGCAGCAATTGGTTAACAATATTCATAACCTGATGCAAAATGATATCAATGTTATTGTATACAATTTCGTAGATATGCTCAGTCATGCAAGAACAGAAATGGAAGTATTAAAGGAATTGGCTAGCGATGAAATTAGTTATCGAAGTATCACAAGAAGTTGGTTTGAACATAGTCCATTAAATCAGGCATTAAAAAAAATATCCGATAAAGGGATCAAATTAGTGTTAGCAACAGATCATGGTAGTGTAAGAGTGAATAGTCCTCATAAAGTAATTGGCGATAAACAAACCACAGCTAATTTGCGATACAAACATGGCCGAAACCTGAATTTTGAACCAAAAGATGTATTAGCTTTCAAGGATCCCAAGGAGGCTGGTCTGCCAATTCCAACCATTAATTCCAGCTTTATATTTGCCAAAGAGGATGGTTTTCTCTGTTATCCTAATAATTATAATCATTATGTGAACTATTATAGAAACACATTTCAACATGGAGGCGTGAGTTTGGAAGAAATGATTGTGCCAGTAATTAAAATGGAAAGTAAGTAGGAAACTTGATAATCATTTTCCCCCGTCTTGTGGATAAATGAAAACCTTTTAGAACAGGCACTGCGTTATTTTTGAACTTCTAAATTGCTCATCAAGAGAAAAGGTATTACATGAAGTACACACAGACTACATTGAACAAATTGGAAGATATCCTTGGGGAATCAAAATATGTGATACGTTATGAACGTGGAACTTTTCAGAGCGGATGGTGTTTATTGGAAGAACGTAAAGTGGTAGTTCTTAATAAATTTCTGAACATAGAAGGCCGCATCAATACTCTGATGGAAATTATTCCTCAACTCAATATCAATTTTGATCAACTAACTCATGAGTCGCAGAAACTCTATGATGCGGTGGTGAAAAAATCAGAAATCGTGATCGAATAAATTTATTTTAGACCCACCCATCTTCTCGTATTATGATTTAGCTTTGAGAAGTGCAAGCACCCAATTTTAAAGTTAGTTTTTTAGGTACAGGTACCAGTACAGGTATACCCATGATAGGATGTACATGTGCAGTTTGTACTTCTTCCAATTCTAAGGATAAGAGACTAAGAAGTAGCGTATTAATTCAATCAGCTAACACGGCCATTATTATTGATACTACTCCGGATTTCAGGTATCAGATGTTACGTACCAACACAACACATTTGGATGCTGTGTTGTATACACATCCGCATAAAGATCATATGGCAGGCCTCGATGACATCAGGGCTTTGAATTTTATCACACAAAAGCCAATGGATATTTATGCCAATTCTCTAACCGAGGAGGCCGTTCGAAGAGATTTTCATTATGCTTTTGCAGATACCAAATATCCCGGGGTCCCGGAATTGAATTTAATAACCATCGATGAGAGTCCGTTTATAGTAGGCGATTTGCCCGTACAGCCCATTTTAGTATATCATCATAAAATGCCTGTCTATGGATTCAGAATTGGTGATTTTACTTATATCACTGACGCGAATAGAATTGATGAAGAACAGATGGATTTGATTCGGGGTTCAAAATTATTGGTATTAAATGCCTTAAGAAAGGAAGATCATATCTCCCATTTTACCTTGCAACAGGCAGTTGATATCAGCATCGAATTGGCAGTGCCCGAAGTTTATTTTACCCATATCAGTCATCAATTGGGAAAACACGAAGAGATCAACCAAGAACTACCCCCACATATCAAATTGGCCTATGATGGCCTGCAGATTAGTTTGTAACCCCTCTAATTAAAAAGAGGAGAAATGAAAAAAATACTAAGAGACTATTTTAGTTTCAACAGCCGTGAAAGGGTATCGATCCTATTTCTTTGCTGCCTGATAGCTTTTTTTTGGATACTTCCATATTGGTATCCGACACCCCAGAAATTGCCAGAATCCCTTGGGTGGAAGGTTCAACCTGTGGATTCTGAGAATATAGTGACAAAAGCTCCAACTATACATACAGATTCTTTTCATCCTGCATTTCCTGCACCACTTTTTGTATTTAACCCGAATGATTTGCCTGCAGATGGCTGGAAAAAACTCGGTCTTAGAGATAAAACGGTGCAAACTATTTTGCATTACCGCGAAAAAGGGGGAAGATTTCGGGAACCTGCAGATTTGAAAAAGATCTGGGGTATATCCATAGCCGAAGCTAATAGACTTATACCCTTTGTTCGGATACCGGAACTTGGGAAACCAGTTTTTAAAACACCAATTGAAAGGCCTAAATCAATTCCAACATCTATCCTTATCAATCAGGCAACAGTTGCAGAATTGTTATTGATTCCAGGTTTCAGTAGGCCTTTGGCAGCCAGAATGATCAGGTATCGAGATAAATTGGGCGGATTTACGAATTTGGAACAAATAAGGAAAACTTATGGACTCAGTGATTCCTTGTATCAGTTGATGGCTCCTATTGTGGTGTTATAGTAGTTAAGATCTTTAAAATCCAATTTTGGCTGAATAGTAAAAATACTTAGTTTTGCGCTGAAAACTAACTAACGATAGTTTATTTTTCGGGAGGTTGCCCTATAACGATTGCTTGGTTGGGGCAACCTTCACCTATTTTTACCTAAGTATCTACGCTTCAATATGTTTGGGAACCTTAATATTGCTTGATTTGTACTAGATACTCTTGAATTTCATTACATAAAGTTATTTATCTTAGCAACTTAGCTATTCAGTATTGATGAGAAAAAAGTGGGTAATAATTATATGCATTCTGGTGGGGTATCCATTCCAACTATTCGCCCAGAATGGCAAACTGAACGTGCTAGACTCTGCCAAAACGGCTAAACTCGTAGATTCTCTCAATAAAGTTGCTTTTAATAGAAAATCATTTAATGTATTAGACGCATTGAACATTCTGATTCAAGCCAAAGATTATGCTGAAAAAGTAAATTATCATAAGGGCCTTACAAACGCCTACTATACGGAAGCTGGCATTTTTCAACAAAATGGGTTTAACAAAAGGGCACATTTATTGTATGAAATTGCACTTGATAATAGTCTTAAGTATGATGATTCGTTAGCAATCCCAAAGATTAATATACAAATTGCCGCCTATGAAGTACTGGGGGGAAAAGTGGATGAAGGAATTAGGCTGTACAATCAATCCATGCAATCTTGTATTAAGTATGGACAGATAACGGAAGTGGCTAATATTAAAAATAGCCTGGGTTTAATTGAAATAAAGAGGAAAAATTATCTGAAAGCAGAATCCCTTTTCAAAGAAGCTTTACAATTAAGTCAGACAAACAAATTCATTTACGGTCAGAAGAAGTCGTATTATAATCTTGGATTATTAGCCAGCGCCAAAAAAGACATAGCTACCGCCCGGTTAAATTTCAATAATTCGATGGCTTTCGATATTGAGTTGAAGGATTCTTACGGGATGTCGTTAAACCAGCTTGAACTAGCTCAATTATTATTATCAGAACATAAATTAAATGATGCCATTACGCTGGCAAAAAAAGCATACGATAACGCTCGGAAAACCAATGCCTATAGCTTGATGACAAATGCAATGGTTTTTATAAAAAATATTTATAAGTCGGAATATGATCTTGAAAATACCATTAACTGGCAGGATAGTTTGATCAATACCTTAAAACTCAAAGCAGATAATGAGGTAGATTATGCCAATAATTTTATTGCATTGGTAAAGGATAAAGAGATCCAAAAACTGAATGCAAAAACAGAAATCGAAAAAGCAAATAAACGCGTTAGTAGTCAGGTAATAATTATCATCGGAGGTACCTTTCTATTATTGATCCTTGCGATGATGGTGATATTTGCTTTTATCAGTTATCGTAAGCAAATGTTGTTGAGTAGAAGATTGTATAGGCAGAATTCTATTATTGAAGAAAATGCAGCATCGCTAGATAACCTTAACAAAGAAATTAATTCTAAGAATCTATTGTTGGAAGAGGATAATCGTACCAAAGACAAATTGCTTTCCATCATTTCTCATGATCTTAGAAATCCAATTACCAATACACAAACTATTCTTTCACTGATCAATAAAGGTGCTTTGTCACCTGATGAATCGAAAGTATTATTGGAGCAATTGGAGACACAATATATCAATACTACGGGCTTATTAGATAATCTATTGGGTTGGTTGAAGAGTCAGATTACGGGTAAGGAATTGGAAAAATCTGATATGAATATTTATGATTTGATGAATGGAATGCATTTAGAACAAAAGATTCCATTAATGCATAAACGCATCAAGTTCATTAATATCACTCATAACGATACGATAGTAAAAGCGGAGAAGGATATGATTAAGATTATTTTCAGAAACCTTATATCCAATGCGATTAAATTTACACCTTTGGATGGTAGAATTGAAATAACAAATCGAGAAGATGAACAATACCATTATGTGATGATTCGCGACTCTGGAATTGGTATGAGTGAGGATGTATTGAACAAAGTAAATGCTCAGAAATATTTTACCAGAACAGGAACCTTACAAGAGAAAGGAAGTGGGTTCGGTTTAATTCTATGCCGCGATTTATTACAAAAACAGGGCGGAAATCTTTTGATAACTAGTGCTAAGGGTGAGGGCAGTGTATTTACTGTACAACTGCCCAAGGCAAGTTAATTTTAGTCTTCTTTGTTACCAGTAGAAAAAATCTGATCTACAGCGCCACCTAACATAGGAAATTTCTCTTTTACAAATGCTGCAATTGTTGCAACTGCTTGCTGGGCTTGTGCTGCATCTAATCCTGCTTCTTTAGTAAGGCGTTCAATTAATTCGTTCATATAAACAGTTTTGAGTTTTGTTATGAATTGCAAGATACTATAGGGGCATAAAAAAACAGTGAGAACTTATGCCCACTGTTTAATATTAAATTGTTATGACTAAGCTACTTTTAAAGTGCTCAATTTGCTTTTGCTGAACATGCCCTCTGCATAATCTAAAGTAACCACTAATTCCTTAGTATCTGTTCCTGGAAGTTCAAACATTGCATCGGTTAAAATACTTTCACAGATACTTCTTAGACCTCTTGCACCTAATTTATATTCCAGTGCTTTATCAACCATAAAATCTAGCACAGGTTCTTCAATCACTAATTTGATTTCTTCTAATTCAAAGAGTCTGGTAAATTGTTTGATCAACGCATTTTTAGGTTGAGTAAGAATGCTTCTTAAAGTTTCTTTATCCAGTGGATTCAAATGTGTTACAACTGGTAATCGACCTAATAATTCTGGAATCAAACCAAAGCTTTTTAGGTCAGTAGCATTGATGAACTGCAATAAATTTTTGCGCTGGTGTTCTTGTTCATCTTTATTTACACTAAAGCCAATAGCATTCGTATTAATTCTTCTTGCAATTACTTTATCAATTCCGTCAAATGCACCTCCGCAGATAAAAAGAATATTCTTGGTATCAACTTTGATCATTTTTTGTTCCGGATGTTTTCTGCCTCCCTGCGGGGGAACCAATACTTCCGTGCCTTCCAACATTTTCAGTAAACCCTGTTGAACACCTTCTCCACTTACATCTCTGGTGATGGAAGGATTGTCTCCTTTTCTTGCAATCTTATCAATCTCATCTACATAAACAATACCTCTTTCTGCAGATGTAACATCATAATTACAATTCTGCAATAAACGGGTAAGCATACTTTCTACATCCTCACCTACATAACCAGCTTCTGTAAATACGGTGGCATCTACAATGGCAAATGGTACATTCAATAAACGAGCGATCGACTTGGCCAGTAATGTTTTACCAGTACCCGTTTCGCCCACCATGATGATATTGCTTTTTTCAATTTCAATATCGTCGGCTTGTTTTTTCTGAACAATTCTTTTGAAGTGATTATAAACAGCCACAGACAAAACTTTTTTAGCATCGTCCTGACCAATCACATATTCATCCAGGAATTTTTTAATTTCAGCCGGTCTGCGTACACTTAATTTAAAAGTTGAATTTGCAGCGTTGGGATCATTTTTTAGATTCAGCTCCTGCACAATTATTTCCTGTGCATGCTCAACGCAATTTTCACAGATATGCCCTTCCTGCCCTGCTATCAGAATCTTCACCTCTTCGCGGCTTCTACCACAAAAGGAGCAGTGTAATTGAGCTTGTTTAGCCATAATAAAATTTTATTCCCTCCCATCATAAACGATTTGAAACATCATTTAGTTGCCAGGGAATGGTCAAAGGTAGTACAGTTCCTGCTTTTCGAGGAATAAGTACACCTAAATCTTCCATAAAATGCTTTTAGATCTTGCTAAGAACCTGATCTACAATGCCATAAGCAACTGCTTCGTCGGCATCCATCCAGTAGTCGCGATCAAAATCTGCCATAATTTGATCCATCGTTTTTCCGCAATTATCAGCTAGAATCTTAGCTCCCAATTCTTTGGTTTTGCGAATCTGGGTTGCTTGTATCTCAATATCAGCCGAGGTAGCTTGCATATAGCCTCCCAGACTTGGCTGGTGGATCATCACTTCGCCATGCGGATATATAAAACGTTTGCCCTTGGTTCCTGCACTTAAAAGAATAGATCCCATACTTGCTGCTAAGCCCATACAAATGGTGCTTACCGGGCTCGAAATCATTTTCATAGTATCGTATATCACCATTCCGCTAGTTACTACACCACCTGGACTATTGATATATAATTTGATTTCTTCGCCGGGAATATCGGAATCAAGTAATAACAATTTGCTTACGATATCGCGGGCTGATTTATCATCCACTACACCCCATAAATACACTGCTCTTTTTTCAAAAAACAGTTTCTCCATTTTCTTCATCATAAATCCACCCATTGGTTCCTGCTTTTCTTCTTTTGGCTCATTTTCTTCTTCGTCGTCCATCCGGTATGGGTTCACAATATATTTCTGATCGATCATATAAATAGTTTTATGCTAGTTCTTAATTAGTCTTTTTTTACTTTTCTTGGATTGGTTAATAATACCTCATCAACTAGTCCGTATTCCTTTGCCTCAATGGCTTTCATCCAAAAATCTCGATCGCAATCTGCAGCTACTATCTCAATAGATTTATTGGTATGTTCTGCAATTACCTCGTACAATTCAATTTTCAATTTTTTGATTTCACGTGCCGTGATTTCAATATCGGTTGCTTGACCACCAATTGCGCCGCTTGGTTGGTGAAGCATTATGCGACTATGTTTTAAAGCCGTTCTTTTACCTTGAACACCTGCACAAAGTAAAACAGCGCCCATACTTGCAGCGATACCGGTACAAATGGTCGCAACATCAGGACTAATAAACTGCATGGTATCATAAATACCCAATCCTGCATAAACGCTTCCACCCGGGCTATTGATATACATTTGAATATCGCGTGTACGATCTACGCTTTCTAAAAATAGTAATTGAGCGGTAACGATATTGGCAACATAATCGTTGATGCCTTCGCCCAAAAAAATGATACGGTCCATCATCAACCTACTAAATACATCCATACTCGCCACATTCATCGGACGTTCCTCTATAATATAAGGAGTAAGATTAGTAATTCCATGTTGCTGATAATTATGAAGAGTAGCACTGCTGATGCCTCTATGTTTTACCGCGTATTGTTCAAATTCTTTTCCAAGATTCATCCGTATAATTTTAGTTGTTATTAATTTGGTCGGATGCAACGCCCTTAATCATCCTTGTCCTAGAATTAAATTTTTTTAAAGGGCGTGTCATTTACTATGATTTTCGCTTTGAAGATAAGTGTTTTGCCTTTTCTGAATAGGTGAATATTCAAATACTGTGCAAAGATTTTTTTGCCGACAATCAGTCAGTTGTTTTATACCCTGATTTAGCCATAAAAAAGAGGCTGTCTCAAACGAGCAGCCTCTTTTTTATAATATTTTGAATTTTTACTTTTGATTTTTCACTTTCTAATGATGGTGGTGGTGCAATTTTTCAGCAAAAGCCTCCATTGTAATGGCTTCATCTGTTGCAATTACCTGGCCTTCTAAACTGGTAAACAGTTTATCGGCGCTAATGCGGTGGTAGCTATCCTCTACAAATTTTTTGTCCTGCATCATTCGGTTAGCATAATCATCTACCCATTGTTGGTTATCACCCAAAGCACCTAACTGGCCGCCCATGTAGCTGAATAGTTGCATTTTAGCAAAATCACGGATATCATCAGGCAATACTTCCACATGGTTATCAGTAATCAGCTTGCTGCTAATAAGGGTCCATTTTAACTGATCTACAAAAGTTGGATAGTCTGCTTCTGCCTCTTCGACAGTTTTAGGTTTATCACCGCCTACTTGTAACCAACGCTTCAGGAAGTCTTCAGGGAATTCCATCTTGGTATGATCGATCAAGTGATGATATATTTGGTCGTGTATTTGATTGCGTGTTTGTTGAGCAAAATGAGTTTCAATTTCGGCTTTTACTGCAGCACGGAAATCTTCTTCAGAACCAACTTCGTTATTAGGGTATACGGTGGCAAAGAAAGTAGCATCTAATGCAGCTTTCTCTACAAAACCGATTTTAGTAATGGTCATTTTAAAAGTCTTGTCGGCAGAACCAGCTTCGTCTTTGTTTAAACCCAAATCGGCCAATACTACTTCTCTTTCTTTGTCTTCGAAAGCAGAAGCCAAATGAACATCAATCACATCATCGATCTTCTTGCCAATCAGTTGTGGCCTAAATTCTGCTGCAAAATATTTAACCAACAGGCTATTCGCTTTGTTGATACCACCTTCTACCATATTGCCAGCGGCATCCAGCTCTGTGAATGTTACATTCAATACATGGTCTTCGCTTGAAGCAGTTTCAGGCTCCGTCATGTTACCATTGCGGGTTTGAAGTCTTTCAATTTCTTCATTCACCATTTCATCCGTAACTATCACATTGTATTTAATAACATTAATTTTAGTTGCATCTACTTCAAATTCTGGTTTTAAGCCAATTTCAAAAGCAAAATCAACATCGCCAGGATTATTCATATCCAATTTGCTGCCCTCATTCTCTAAAGGAATCGGTTGTGCAAAAATGTCTAGCTTTTCTTCGTTCAGGTATTTGTTCATTTCACTTTCCACAGTCTTCAAAACTTCGTCTTGAAAAACACCTTGTCCGTGCATTTTCTTAACCATACCAACAGGTACCATCCCTTTACGGAAACCCGGGATATTGGCTGTTTTGGCATATTGTTTTAAATTTTTTTCAAAATTGCCATAATAGTCTTCCTTGCTCAGCTTCACTGTAAGTTTGTCGTTCAGCAAGCCAATATTCTCGCGGGTGATAGTTGCCATTGTTATTTTTTTGTTTTCTTAAAAATTTGGGTGGCAAAGGTAAGGGATTGCCTGAAATGCTAATCATAGATTCTTTAAAGACACTTAGGTCCTAAAAACAATAAAGCCCACCGAAGTGAGCTTTATGTAACTAATTGATTATCAGTTTGTGCGGATGGAGGGGGTCGAACCCACACGCCTCGCGGCGCTAGATCCTAAGTCTAGTGCGTCTGCCAATTTCGCCACATCCGCTTCCATTCAAAACCAGAAAATTACTTAGGATACTTTCTGACAGAGCGCAAAAGTAGGGGATTTGATAATAAAATACAATGCAGATTAGTGTCAATTCTAAAAATCTATCAAAATTGTTGTTTTTCAACTGCTTATAAAAGGATGATTTCGCATTAGTGGGGTGGATTATACTATGTTAATTGAAATGTAAAACTGACAATTATCATTTATTGCTCTGATTAGAATCATAAAAAACGGTGACACACATCATTTTAAGGTTTACTCAATGTTGCGACATTTGTGTAAGAAAATTGATAGTTAATCATCAACAATCGAAACATCACCAAAAAACCAATTTTATGAATAAGCGTACAAAAGACAATTTTAAAAAGCTAGGCCTTATCGCTTTTAGTCTTATTTTAAGTATCGGTGCATTTGCACAAGCAAAATATAGTTCTAAAACTTTATCACTTACCGTTAGCGGCACATCTACACTTCACGATTGGGATATGAAATCTTCAGTTGGAACATTTGAAGGAAACTTTACTTTAAATGCAGCTGGTGCTCTTACAGCAGTTAATGGACTTAGTTTTTCAACAAAAGCAGAAAGTTTAAAAAGCGGCCATGATGCAATGGACAAAAACGCTTACAAAGCTTTGAAAAGTGATAAGAATGCTGTGATCACTTTTACTTCTAATACTGCTACAATTACCAATTTAGATGTATCAGATTATTCAGTTAAATCAGCTGGAAAATTAACCATTGCTGGTACCACTTTAGATGCAGAAATCGTTGCTACTTGTAAAGTAAATGCTGATAAGTCAATAACTGTAATGGGATCTAAAAAGATCAGCATGAAAGAATTCGGTATGGCTCCCCCAACTTTTATGATGGGTACCATTAAAACAGGTAACGATGTTACTTTAAAGTTCGACATGAAACTTAATAAATAATCCAATTTTTCCTAAACAACAACACTATTTTAACCAAACTTAATTTTATGAAATTTCAATTTAAAAAATTAGCCTTAGTTGCATTAGCTGCAATTCCTCTGACCTTACTTGCACAGCAACCAAAAATTTCAAACTTCCGTCCTTACGATCAAACAGGGATCAATCAATTTGAAACTTCTAAAGCAGATACAGTTCCTTTTACTGGCTTAAAAGTTAGATGGGGTGCAGGTTTTACTCAACAGTTCCAAAATTTAAAACACGAGAATCCAGGTGCTATTAATAATACAGGTGCAGGTGCAAACCGCTTGTATCCTTTGCAAAATGGATTTATGACAGCTCAAGCTAACTTGTTCATGGATGTTCAATTAGCAGATGGTATTAAATTAAACGTTACTAGTTATTTATCTGCACGTCACCACAATGAAACTTGGGTGAAAGGTGGATATATTCAATTCGATAAAGTTCCATTTAAAGGACAATTCTGGGATGATTTGATGAAAATTGCAACCGTAAAAATTGGTCACTTCGAAGTGAACTATGGTGATCAACACTTCCGCAGATCAGATGGTGGTCAAACTTTATACAATCCATTCATGGACAACTATATTATGGATGAATTCGCAACTGAAATCGGTGGTGAAGTATATCTTCAAAAAAATGGTTTATTAGGCATGATTGGTATGACAACTGGTATGATTAAAGGTAGTATTGATTCTGCGATTGCTACAGTTGCAGATCCTAATACCAGCAGAAATCCATCTATCTATTTCAAATTAGGATTCGATAAAAAATTAAATGATAATGTGCGTGTACGTTTAACTGGTAGTTATTATGCAAATAGTAGTAACGCAGGTAGTGGTTTAACCATCTTTGGTGGCGACCGTACCGGTTCTAACTATCAAAACGTAATGGAAAAAGGTGGTACACCTTTACCTGCAACAACAGCAGTTGCTTTTTCTGGTCGTTTTAATCCAGGTTTCAGCAAAAAAATCAATGCTGCTATGTTGAATGGTTTTGTGAAAGTTTACGGCTTTGAAGTATTTGCAACTTATGAGTCTTCAAAAGGAAGAACTAAAACAGAAACTGTTGATAGAAAAGCTAATCAGTATGCAATTGAAGGTGTTTACAGATTTGGTAAAAATGAAAACCTTTTCTTAGGCGCTCGTTACAATGCAGTTAAAGCAGGTTTAGCTGGTATAGCTAATGATGTATCAGTAAACAGAACCTCTTTTGCAGGTGGTTGGTTCTTAACCAAAAATGTATTATTGAAAGGTGAATATGTTATTCAAAAATATGTAGACTTCCCAGCAGCTGATTACCGCTCTACTGGTAAATTCAATGGTTATGTCATTGAAGCAGTTGTAGGATTCTAATAAAATGGTTTTTTATGGTGTGAATAGCCGGATGAAGTTCTTTCATTCGGCTATTCTTTTTATTATTGTAGGATAGGTGTACAAATGAAGAAACAAGTTTTTGCTATAATACTCATTTTAGTCTTATCTGGATTCTATGCTCCAGACAATAAAGCTATATGGATTGTAATGCAAGGAAGCAGTCTTTCCGTAAATGGCACTACCAATATCAATAGCTTTCAATGCGATATCAATAATTATTATTTACCTGATACACTTACTTTATTAAGAGGAACATCAAGAGGGCAAATGCTTCCCATGAATGGTAAATTAAATTTAGAGATCGCAGCTTTTGATTGCCATAACAGAATGATGACTGCTGATCTACGTAAAACTTTGAAAGCAAAGATCTATCCGATACTAGCCGTTAAGTTTGTTTCAATCAATAGTTTTCCTGATTTTAAAAATCCATTAAAAATTACGGGATTCGTTGATATTAGTTTGTCTGGCGTGAATAAAAGGTTTGAGATCAATTATCTTTTTACAGGGGATGAAAAACAAGACGTGCATTTAAAAGGAAATCAGAAAATACATTTCTCTGATTTTAATTTAACCCCACCCAGTAAATTAGGAGGCGTGATAAAAGCTAATGATGAATTATTAGTTGAATTCAGACTAAATCTAAAACCCATTAGTTAATTCTAAGGGTTCATTTTTGCAAATATAATTCCCGCCATACTGGATTGAAAAAATCCGAAACCAAACCAAGATAAAACCATCGTAATGGATACATCAATCTGGCTATACGTCATCCAAAGAATGGGTAGCAAACCTGTGAGAGAATAGACAACGCCAAATTCTAGTCCGCGGATAATGATATGACCCTTAAAGACCGACTTAAATCGGTCCCAGAAAAATGCAAGTGCAAAACTGATAACTAATGCATGGGTGTAGAAAAATATATCTCTGGATTGATCTGAGATAAATACGCCACTTAAGTATTCAACAAAAAATGGGTTGAAGAATTTAATACTTACTGCAATAAATAATCCACCATAAGAAAGGATGGATAAAATGATGCCAGCGACTAAGCCACTTAGCATCATTTTCTTTAATCTTTCCTTTCTCATTGTTAGACTATTTATTAAAAATAAAGTTAGCCTTTTTTGTTGTTCTAACCTCTTTTTGCTGATTGATTACCTGAGTATCTTCTTGGGTCTCCGCCTCTAAACGATCTTCGCTCTTTAGCTTGATAATGGCGTTGAACAGGTTTTTGTTTTGCAGAAGTAGAAATATTATTCAATGAAGTATTCGACATTGCATAAGGATGCTCTGAAACCATTGGAATCTGAATGCCAATCAACTTTTGAATATCTCTCAAAAACTCTTTTTCTTCTTCATCACAAAATGAAAATGCAATACCGCTGGCACCAGCTCTTCCTGTACGTCCAATTCGGTGTACATAAGTTTCAGGCACGTTCGGCAATTCAAAATTAATTACGTGCGAAAGATTGTCTACATCAATACCTCTTGCTGCAATATCCGTGGCCACTAAAACTCTGGTATGTCCTGTTTTAAAATTTGACAAAGCACGTTGACGCGCATTTTGAGATTTGTTTCCATGGATGGCTTCAGCTACAATATTTCCACGATGCAGGTCTTTCACAATCTTATCAGCACCATGTTTGGTTCTAGCGAATACTAATGCAGATTTTATATTGCTATCTTTTAATAGATGCGCTAATAATAATTTCTTATTTTCTTTTTCAACAAAGTAGATAGCTTGTTCAATAGTTTCAGCTGTAGACGAAATGGGAGTTACTTCTACTTTTACAGGATTGTTTAAAATGCTGCTAGCCAAACTACTGATTTCTGCAGGCATGGTTGCCGAGAAAAACAAGGTTTGTCTTTTTGCTGGTAAAAGTGTGATCACTTTTTTAACGTCATGAATAAAACCCATATCAAGCATACGGTCTGCTTCATCCAATACAAAAAATTCAATATCGTTAAGTTTAATAAAACGTTGCTGAATTAAATCTAATAACCTTCCTGGAGTAGCAATTAAAATATCCACTCCATTGCGAAGTGCATTTGTTTGGGCTCCTTGTGAAACACCACCAAAGATTACTAATTGTTTAAGGCCTAAATTTTTTCCATAAGCTGCAAAACTTTCTTCAATTTGAATGGCTAGCTCACGGGTAGGTGTTAGAATAAGGGCTTTGATGCCTCCTTTTTTTGGTTGACCAGTATATTTTTCTTTACACAATAATTGTAATACAGGTATTGCAAAAGCTGCTGTTTTTCCAGTTCCAGTTTGAGCACATCCCAATAAGTCTCTTCCTTCCAAAATACTTGGAATGGCTTGCTCTTGAATGGGTGTGGGTGTTGTGTAGCCTTCGTTCTTGAGCGCATTTAGTATGGGCTCAATGAGGCTTAATTGTTCGAATAACAAAATAATAAAATTTTAAAATGAACACCTGAAATTGCTCAGGTGGTATATAACCTTTCCGGATTTGACTTGATGAAACTTTGTCACGGAAGTAGATAATCAGTCGGTAGAGAGTCTATATGAATGCCACAAAGCTAGGTTAAAAAAAATAAATGCCTTGTTAATACAATAACATCTATTGATTATCAGTAGGTTAAAGTTCAATTAATGCAATAATTTGTTCCAGGTATAACTGGTCGTTTTTGTCGAACTGGTCTAATTGATCGCTATCAATATCAAGTACTCCCCAAACAATACCATCTTTTAACATAGGTACTACTATTTCAGATTTTGATAGGCTACTACATGCGATATGGCCAGGAAATTTTTCTACATCAGGTACAATAAGTGTATCAGCTTTTTCCCAGCTACTACCACATACGCCTCTCCCTTTTTTAATTCTTGTGCAAGCAACAGGTCCTTGAAAAGGTCCAAGAACCAATTCATCATTTTTAACGATGTAAAAACCAATCCAAAACCATCCAAACTGTTCTTTCAAAGCTGCTGTTACATTTGCAAGGTTGGCAATAAGGTCTGGTTCGCCTGTAAGTAAGCCTTTGATTTGTGGAATCAGGTTTTGATACTGTTCAATTTTATCACCTTTAACAATTTCTAAGTCTTCTGCCATGGGGCAAAGATATTTGAATTAAAAAAATAGTGCTAACTTTTATCTCCACTTTAAAAAATAATATATGGCAGCAAAACCACTGATTAATATGGAGGCTTTTAGGATTAAAGCGAATAAGAAAATCAAGTTAAAGTCTTTGCCTACTAATGTAAAGAAAAAGATAGTCAACAAAGAAAAAGCCGAGGCTATGCTACAGAAAGGCATTCTTGAATTAGCAAATATGCAGGACAAGTTATATGCCCACAATGAAATTAGTGTATTAATTGTTTTACAGGCAATGGATGCTGCGGGAAAGGATGGTACCATTAAACATTTGATGAGCGGATTAAATCCCTCAGGTGTTAAGGTATCCAGTTTTAAATCGCCTTCCGCTGTTGAACTGGATCATGATTATTTCTGGCGTCATTATAAAGAATTACCTGCGAGAGGAGAAATTGGAATTTTTAATCGATCACATTATGAAAATGTATTAGTAACCAAAGTGCATCCAGAATTTATTTTAAATGAGAATATGCCTGGGATTAAATCGGTTAAGGACATCAATAAAAAATTCTGGAAAAAAAGATATGAGCAGATCAATAGTTTTGAGAAAAATTTAAGTGAGAATGGAACCATTATTTTAAAATTCTTTTTACATGTGTCAAAAGATGAACAGAAGAAAAGATTTTTAGAGCGAATAGATGACCCGAAAAAGAATTGGAAATTTTCTTTAGCAGATATGAAGGAGCGCGCATTCTGGGATCAATATCAAGATGCTTACGAAGAAATGTTTAACCATACATCCACTGATTATGCTCCTTGGTATGTGATACCTGCTGATGATAAATGGTATATGCGCATATTAATTGGGCTAGCAATTTATCAACAGTTTCAAAAATTAAATATTGCCTATCCGCATGTTTCAAAAGAAACAAAAGCGGCACTAGAAAAGGCTAAACAGGTTTTGTTGAATGAAAAATAATTAATGAATATATTTTCCGATAACTGGTAATTTCTGAAATTCCTTTTTTTCAACAAGTAGGATAAACCAACTAAATACAAATAATAAGATTGTGCCAGTAGCAAACTGGAACCAAAAGGGGTTGTAGAAATACAGAACCCCTTTTTGTATTAAATATAAACTGGTAACAATGGCGATATAAGCCACTAATTTTTTCCATGCATAGGGGATGGGATATTCCTTTTGTCCCCATATAAAACTTATTGCCATCATACTGCCATAACATGCAAAAGTAGCCCATGCGCAGGCCATATAACTAAAGTATGGAATGAGGGTATAGTTGATGACAAGTGTAATAGCCGCTCCTGCAACAGTAATCCAGGCGCCAGCCATTGTTTTATGTCCAAGCTTATACCAAACACTCAGATTATAATAAATTCCAAGGAACATATTTGCAAGCAATAAGATTGGTACTACTTTCAAGCCTACCCACATTTCAGGGTTACGAATAAATTGTTTCCAAACATCTAAATATAAAGCAACCATTAAAAACATAAAGCAAAGTGTGATCACAAAAAACTTCATGATTCTTGCATACAATTTTGGAGCGTTTTTATCTGCTGATTGAGAAAAGAAAAAAGGTTCGGCTCCCATTTTAAATGCCTGAACAGCAAGTGTAATAAGCATGGCTAATTTGTAACATGCCGAATAGATCCCCACTTCTCCTTTTGCAGCTTCAATAGTCGATACCGGAGCCCACCATTGCAACATGATTCTATCGAAAGTTTCATTAATCATGCCTGCAAAACCAGCAATGATTAAAGGCATGCCATATAACATTAATTCTTTCCATAGTGACCAATCGAAATTCCATTTGAAACCAAAGAACTCCTTGCTCAAAAGAAGTAACACAAATAAATTCTGAACAAGGTTGGCCAATAATAAATATCCTACACTCCAATTAGGCGAATAATAATTGTTCAGCCAATGTGAAGGATGGCTATTCAAATAATTAGGAATCGTACTGATGAAAAAGTAAGTAGCTACAATATTTACAACAATGCCCCCTATTTTGGTTAGCGCAAATTTAACAGGACGGCTTTCTTGTCTTAATCTTGCAAATGGAATACTGCAAAGTGCATCAATAGCAATAATGCCAGCAGCTACAATGATATATTCTGGATGTTTGCCTACAGATAAAAGATTGGCAATGGGTTGCCGCATTAAAATCAATAAAGCACCTAAAACGATACTTGAGAAAATTAAAGAAATACTGGTAGTATTATAAACACTGTCTTTATCTTTTGTACTTGAGAACCTGAAATATGCCGTTTCCATGCCATAAGTAAAAACAACATTCATAAACGGTATAAAGGAATAGACTAGAGAAAACTCACCATAAATTGCCTTTGATAATTTATAAGTGAGATAGGGTAATAATAAATAATTAATAAACCTAGCCGCAATAGAGCTTGCACCATACCAAATTGTTTGCCCCGCTAATTTCTTTAATCCGCTCAATGCCTATATTTTTTATTTTGATCGGGATTTCCCTTTCTTGCGATTGCTAAAGTACAGAATGTGTTGTTAATACTATCGGAATCCTTATAGGTTCCGATGATCAATTTTTTTACGGAAGGATTTATTCTCCGCCTTCTTTTTCTTTCCCTCTATTCTTCTTTCAATAGCTGCTTTGGTGGGTTTGGTGGCCATTCTGGCTTTTTTACGAATCAGCGCTTTTGCAATTAAGTCGTTCATTTTCTCAATTACAATTCCTTTATTTTCAAGTTGACTTCTCGACTCCTGCGATTTAACCAACAAATTCCCATCAGCTGTTATGCGGTTGGCCAACTTTTCTTGTATTCTCTGTTTTTGTTCATCTGAAAATAAGTTTGAACTCGCTACTAGCCAACGACCTTCTACCATGGTCTCCACCTTGTTCACATTTTGTCCGCCCTTACCCCCAGATCGGGCAGTTTGAAACAGGATCTCCGATGTTATATCTATCTTCATTCCTATAAAGTTAATTCTAAAATCGGTTAGACAAATATGAGAGTGGTTATTCAAAGAGTAAGCGAAGCTTCTGTGAAAGTGGATGGTACTATTACTGGCGCCATTCAAAAAGGACTATTGGTATTAATGGGTGTGGAAGATGCGGATACCAATGAGGATATAGAATGGATCAGTAGCAAAATTGTAAACCTGCGCATTTTTGATGATACCGAAGGAGTGATGAATTTGAGTGTGAAAGATATTAATGGTGCCATCTTGTTGGTGAGTCAGTTCACATTGCACGCCGCTACAAAAAAAGGTAACCGCCCCTCTTATCTCAAAGCATCAAAACCCGATATTGCAATTCCGATGTATGAGAAACTGATAGTGCAACTTAAAAACGATTTAGGAAAAGAAATCCCTACTGGCATATTTGGAGCTGATATGAAAGTGCAATTATTAAATGATGGTCCGGTTACAATTGTAATGGACTCGAAAAACAAAGAGTAATGATGACTGATATTTTAAATAGAGAGGACTTGCTAGTATTGATGGATCGCTTTTATAGTAAGGCTTTGACGGATGCAACGATTGGTCATTATTTTACAGAAGTAGTACAGTTAAGTTTGCAAAAACATATACCTGTAATTACGGATTTTTGGGAATCGGTATTATTTGATACTGGAAAATATTATGGCAATACCATGAAAGTGCATGAAGACCTTCATGAAAAATCGCCTTTTCAATCAGTACATTTTAATCGCTGGATCGAGATGTTTAAAGAAACAGTAGATGAAAATTTTGAAGGGAACAATGCTGAGAAAATTAAACAAAGAGCAATTTCCATTGCAACAGTGATGAATATTAAAATGGTGCATGGTGGCGCTGGTTTAAAATAAAACTAATTGAAATGACAATCGAACAGGCACAAAAAGACGTAGACCAATGGATTAAAACAGTAGGAGTTCGTTATTTTAATGAGCTCACCAACTTAGGTATATTGATGGAAGAAGTGGGTGAAATGAGCAGACTGATGGTGCGTCAATATGGGGAGCAATCTTTTAAGGAGTCTGATAAAAATAAAGACCTGGCAGATGAAATGGCAGATGTGCTTTGGGTATTAATTTGCCTGGCCAACCAAACAGGTGTTAGCCTTACTGATGCTTTGGAAAAGAATTTCGAGAAGAAAAACATACGCGATGCTACCCGACATCAGGAAAATGAGAAGCTTCAATAGCTGTAAAATCCTATTTTTGCGTCAATTATGAGCACGCAACAAGACAATTTATTTCAGGCAATTATATCTCATGCCAAAGAGTATGGCTTTGTTTTTCCAAGTAGTGAGATCTACGACGGACTAAGCGCAGTATACGATTATGGTCCTTATGGATCAGAACTTAAAAAGAATATCCGTGATTATTGGTGGAAGAGTATGACGCAGATGCACGAGAATATCGTGGGTATTGATGCGGCTATTTTTATGCATCCAACAACCTGGAAAGCAAGCGGACACGTTGATAATTTCAGCGATCCCATGATCGATAACCGTGATAGTAATAAACGTTATCGTGTAGATCATATTATTGAAGCGAAAGCAGATTCATTGAAAGAAGCTGGCAAAGAAGCTGAAGCAACTGCATTGATTGATGCGATGGATGCATTATTAGCAAAGGATGATTTTGCTGGATTGAAGCAATTGATCATCGATCATAAAATTGTTTGTGGTGTTAGTGGCACTGCTAACTGGACAGATATTCGTCAATTTAATTTGATGTTCTCAACTCAATTGGGTTCTGTGGCTGAGGATGCAGATACCATTTATTTACGTCCAGAAACAGCGCAAGGAATTTTTGTGAACTTTTTGAATGTACAGAAAACGGCTCGTATGAAAATTCCATTTGGAATTGCACAAACGGGTAAAGCTTTCAGAAACGAAATCGTTGCCCGGCAGTTTATTTTCCGAATGCGCGAATTTGAGCAAATGGAAATGCAATTTTTTGTACGACCTGGCACGGAAGGTCAGTGGTATCAATACTGGAAAGAAGCGCGTTTGCAATGGCATTTGAGTTTAGGAATTAGTGCTGATAAATACCGTTATCATGATCATGTGAAATTGGCACACTATGCTAAAGAGGCTTGTGATATTGAATTTAATTTTCCTATAGGATTTAAGGAAGTTGAAGGCATCCATTCAAGAAGTGATTTTGATTTAACCCAGCATCAGATTTATAGCAAAAAGAAATTGCAATATTTCGATACTGAGATCAATCAAAACTATGTGCCATATGTAGTGGAAACATCTATTGGTTTAGATAGAATGTTCTTATTGATTTTGTCGAATGCCTATGAAGAAGAAACCATCAACAAAGAAGATGGAACAACTGATAGTAGAGTGGTATTGCATCTTCCGGCAAAACTTGCCCCAATAAAGTTGGCAATACTTCCATTGACCAAAAAAGATGGTTTACCAGAAATAGCGCGCGACTTAATGAACGAGTGCAAGCCTTATTTCAAATGTTTTTATGAAGAGAAAGATGCTATTGGTAAGCGTTATAGAAGGCAGGATGCGATTGGCACTCCTTTCTGTGTAACCATTGATCATCAGACCAAAGAAGATAATACAGTTACAATCCGATATCGTGATTCTATGCAACAGGAAAGAATCCTGATCAGCAAAGTCAAGGATCTTATTTCGGAAGAAACTTTTTAAAAAATTGGCCCCAATAAATCGGGGCCAATTTTTATTTCGATTTTTTATATTGAAACCCATCAAGGTTTATTCCTTCTACTTTTCCTTCCGTATTCAGTTGAAATTGCAAGTCGCTTTTGCCGTACCACTTTTTGGTGAATTCGGCTTTAAAGCTATCATAATTCCAATGGGTTAATTTGCCGGCGTTGCTATCATTGTTTATAAGAAATGATAATTCATTGTTCTCAAAGCTGATAACCACTTTGCCATATAAAGGATCTTCATATACTCCAGCATACTCGTTTAAAGAAAGAGAGGGATGTGTGTTCAGCACTCTTTTTTTGTCTGTATCTGTTTCAGCTTTTTCGCCTGCCGAATGAATATCTCCATAAAGTTTTAATAAATCTTTACTCCAGTCTCTATTACCGCCTAAAGCGAAATAATCGATTGTTTTAAACATAAGTGCATGTCTAACTTCTACGTGATCAAGATTCCCGAAAATATATACCGCAATATTTTCTTCTGGCATTTGAGCGTTGATGGCTACTGCACCTGCTAAACTTCCAGTGTGAAAGTTGAGTTTCTTTCCTCTGTAATCTTGTTGAAACCATCCTAAAGCATAGGTCATAAAATTAGGCTTGGTTAATTCTTTGGTAGGATAGAATTGTTCAGGTGTAACA